>Ga0209429_10000079_pt1 | contig 64295 bp, 62 predicted proteins | sample BarGraNGADG00212_3_FD_184493 | JGI IMG/M metagenome (GOLD analysis project Ga0209429, IMG submission 184493) | Arctic peat soil microbial communities from Barrow, Alaska - Barrow Graham LP Ref core NGADG0004-212 (SPAdes) (version 2) | ecosystem: Environmental > Terrestrial > Soil > Wetlands >... | reverse complement strand
ATCGATCCTGAAAATCACAAAATCCAGTTGACAGTACGCACTTTTTGACGCATATCAAAGGCCGCCAAACCCGTTGTAAATCAACAGGCAAGGCGGCCTTATTCTTCTCGCAAGTGTCAAAGTCGGGTTTTTATCGCTGTGTCTATAGTCAGTTCTTTTTTTGACATAGCGTTCTTTGGAACCTGAAATAAGGAGTTGACAGACATCCTCCTCTCATCCTGGATTCCCGGAAACTTGTCACCTTGAGAGGCTGAATATTGAAAACGAATGGATAGCGGCGAATTGCCACTTGAGAAAAGGATTATTGATTCTTCTTTTGCGATGTTTTCTTTACAACTCACCAAGAAAGTATTCAGAGAAGTGTGTTGACAAATCAATCATTAAAGTGTATCATAAAGGTGTTACATAATAGTGATGCTAAAATATCCCTTATGTTGACAAGAATAGTCGGAAAATAGGCACAACAAATCGCTTTTCGACCAGTTTCTGTTCGACGAACACGTCATCAATCTACTGAAAGCTTTGCAGTAAATTATGGGCGAAAATTTGAGATAGTTGAGTAAATACGATTGATACAACAATTGTTATTAGGTGCCGCAAGCAAGGTGCCGCAAGTGAAGTGAAACCGCTCGCAAGCGGGATCATTTTCTTGCCTGATCGACCTTTTTAATTTAAAGCGGGCCTGATCCCAATGATTATAAATATAAATGACCCATAGCCATTATTTGCCTCTTGCCGCCGCGGCGGGCTGGTTCGGGAAAAAACGTGATTTGCCCCATCGGTAAAAAAGTATTGAGGCGGCAAGACATACGGCACCTAACAAATAGGCGCCAAGAACATCGCTGGCCCAGTGATCGCCCAGGTAAATTCTTGATATTCCAATCAAGATGACATGGCTGCCAAAGGCAGCCAGCAATAAGGTCCGGATCCAGGACGGTTTGAGAAGGGTATAGATCAGGAAACAGATAAACCCGAAAAATCCGGTATAGAACATAACGTGTCCGCTTGGGAAGCTGTAACCGGTGAGCTGGTTAACGACATGAACAAGATCCCCACCCGGACGCGCGCGGTGGATCAAGGTCTTGGCAAGAAGATTGAGAAACAGGAGAATCACAGCGATGGCAAAACTGGCAGTGCCCTCCCAGTAATATCCGAATATCAAGAAGGATATGACAATGACCGCTGATAGGATAAAGGTTTGCGGAGAATATCCGGCCCAGCTGATAAAGGTCATCAACCCGGCAAATACGGGATGAGTGACCGACTGCAAACCCAGGGTTATGCGCAGGTCAATTGAAAACGCGGGCACGGTGACGATCAGGAATGTTAAAATGCCAAAGGCGGCAAGCATGATTCCCATGCCCGCCTGAAACAGGCGGGCTTTTTTCCACCGTGCGTGGGGTGAGGAGGTGATCTTTCCGGCCGGTCCAACCGCGGCATTTTGAAGTTTACCAAGAGGTTTCAGGGTGATTTTATTTTTCACTGTTCGCTCTGTTCGGCAGCCCGGCGAGCCCGCTGTTTCTTCCTTTGCTGCCTTTTGTTTATTTTCGTTTCCACATTATCTACAAATGGAGATAAAGGCGGGGTTGGTTCTGCCAACTTATCCGCCTCGGATTTTTCATCGCCAGAACCGACAGGCGGCGCGAAAACCCGCAGAGCGGCATGTTGCATTTTAATCACTGCTGTGCCCTTGCCAAGGGAAATCCCATCGGCAGCAACGTCCAGTTTAGGTTTTGATTTGATCTTCACCGTGCTCGCGCGGAAACGCTGGAGCTTTCCATCCGCAATGAGGCTTTCATCAGCGGTTCTGGCAAAATAACTTATCACTTGCGCTTTGCTGAAACCTGGGAATACTGAGATGTCAAAGAGCCCATCCTGCAAAGAGGCGTCCGGAGCGACAAGGTTTTTAGATGCGCTGAGCGGCGTATTGGCCACTGTCACCAGCATGGTCGTCACATTGATTTTGCTTTCTTCATCCATGGTCAGAACGATTTCCGGGTCAGCTTTATAATGAATATATGTCGCTGCCGCGTCCTTCAGCCTTGAGAGATGACCTTTGACAACTTTTTCCACATCAGGGAAGAGGGCAGCGGTCAGCCCGATCGCTGTGACCATAAAGAAATAGAATTTTTTATGCTTGCCGGTCTTGACCACCCCGAGATCAAGCTTGCGGGTGTCTCCCTTTGCGATCAGCGCACAGGCCTTTTCAACGTCTTCCGGGATGCCCAGGCTTGCCGCAATATCGTTCATCGTACCGGCGGCAATAACGCCCAATGTGATATCTGAGCCGGCAATGCCTCGAATAACCGCCCCGATCGTTCCGTCGCCGCCCATCGCTATGACCGTTTTATATCCGTCTTTGACAGCGCGCCGCGCAATGATTGTACTTTCTTTTTGGGGTGAAGCATAGGCCACATCCACTTTGATGCCATAGGTTCTCAGGCTGGTTACCGCCTGCTCCAGAATGGATGGAGCGTCCTTGGCTTTCCCTGCATTAGGATTCGTGATCAATTTTGCGCGTACCGATTTATGTTTGCCTGACATGCTTTTGATCTCCTTTTCTGCTGATATGCTCGATAGACAAAACAACAAGGCAAAACCAGACGATACCCACTGCGGCGCCGGCGACAATGTCTGTCAGGTAATGATCACCCATGAAAAATCGGCTGAAACCAACAAACACAACCACAAGTACAGCGGAGAGAATGACCACAACCTTCCAAAATCGTGATGAGATTTTGGGTACAAAGAAATAGGCCAGCAATCCAAAGCAGATAATGGAGCTGATCATATGGCCGCTGGGAAAACTGAAGTACTTGATTACAACGCCAATGTTTTCACTGAACACCGGGCGCGGACGGGCAAAAATGTCAGTTAAGCCAAGAAATAGCAGACCTTGCCCGGTACTGGCGATCAGTACCATCCAGAACTCTTTCCATGATCTTTTGATCAGAAAATAAAAGGCCAGGAGAACACTGACCGCTATAAAGCCTTGCCGCCCGATATAATAACCTGAAAGCATGATGCCTTTCACCCAGGCCGGGCTGGATAACGCCGCTAAATGCATATTGTTTACAGCGGCAATATCCCATCGGACCAGCGGGCCCTGTGTATGTATCAGGAAAGCAAGAAGGCCAAAGATCAAGCAGCATACCAATATGAGTGTGATACAAAAAACCGGGTGCCTGACAAGAATATCCGGGCTCCGCAAGCCCCCTGATTTTTTAATCTTGGGGAAATCTTTCTGAGCAAGCTTTACAGTCATGGAAACCTCCCTCCAAAAACCTGTTTTTGCTGTTTACTTCTTAATCCTGAAGAATACAGCGACACAAAAAGAGTAAAGGCCAAGGGAGATCAGCCCCAAGGCAATGATCCCCAAAAACCAAGGCCCAAAGGGCTGCTGCAGAACCGAAGTCAGCGCGCCGTCAAAGCCCTTGGCAAGTTTGGGATCGGACAGGTAAGCCGCGGCAAGCAGAAAAGTGCCGATCAATGTAATGATCACCCCTCGTGAGACGGTACCGTATCTGCCCAGGAATCTAACCCTCTTTTCCTGAACCTGAGTCAAGCCGGCCAATGTGATCCGCTTTTCGAAAGCGGGCGTGAACCCTTGAACGAGCTGATAGAGCCCAATCAGGATAACGATAATCCCCAGGAGGCCCGCCAGCCATTTCCCGTATGGCATCGCGAGGACCGCTGCCATAAATTCCTGGATCTGACCTTGCTGCACACCTTTTTGCGCTTGCTGCGATCCGCCTGAAATCAGCCCGTATGTGGGCAATACCAACGTGGCGTAAGCAACTCCGCTGACCAGATAACCAACCCTTGCGGCATAGCCCTTTACATCATGCGCTTTATGCAGCGGGTTGAGGATCGCCCGTATCAAGCCCCACAATGAATAGCAAACCAAACCGATCAAAACCAGCCACAACAACAGACTGCCAAAGGGTTGCTTTCCGATCATGGCAATCGCACCTTGCTGATCCGTCGTTTTGCCGCCATATCCCAGCGCCGGAAGAATTGTTATTAATCCAATGACAAAATAGATGAGCCCACGCGTTGCATAACCCAATCGGGCAAGGCCTTCGACAGTTTTATTCATGGGAAATATGCCGCTGTCTTGGGTGCGACGCCATTGGTCTTCCGACTAGATTCTTGTCCGGCCATAAAATCCAACCTCTGTATTGATCATATTGATTGCTCTGCGGGGAGTGATCGGGAGTGCGGACACACACATATCGGGCAAACAGATCATGATACAACCCGATTGAACGAACGCGGGATACCTGCATGCGACTGTTGGATTGTGCGGCGACAGATGCGCGGACAGCAACGCAGTGTTATTAAATGCCGCATGCTTCCAATTTAAACCGGTGGCGCACACTCCGTTGGGAGATTTGCCGGGCGTGAGGGGGGGCCGTACCTGGTATCCGGCTGTATTGTCCACAAGTATGTACAAGTAGTATCACATAGAAGATACACTAAAAGGATACGCATAAACGTATAAATTGTCAACCCATTCCCCCTCTTGTGTCAGTTCATTAATCTAAAAACAAGCAGGAATACGCGCGGGCGGACTTTGCAGCGGTTCACTTGCTGTGCTATGATGGCGGCAGGATGCGGATACGGCAATGACGCAAGCAAGGCAGCATAGGGAGGAAAACGATGAATACCAAGCAATACCTGATCAAAGAGAAGGGAAAGGTGGATCTTATCAAGCGCCCTACTCAGCGCGATGAGAAGGTGGATAAGGACGAGGCGGTGGAAAAGCTGATGCCGCAGAACCTGGCCGCCATGGCAGATCTGCAGGAGAAGCTCTTCGCTCAAAATCGCTATGCCCTGCTGATCGTTTTGCAGGCGATGGATGCCGCGGGCAAAGACGGGGTCATCAAGCACGTGATGAGCGGCCTGAATCCGCAGGGGGTGCAGGTGGTCAGCTTCAAGCAGCCCACCAGCGAGGAACTGGAACATGATTACCTGTGGCGCATCAACAAGGCCCTGCCAAGGCGCGGAGAGATCGGCATCTTCAACCGCTCGCATTACGAGGAGGTCATTATCACCAAAGTGCACAACCTGGTGGTCAAGCAGCAGATCCCCAGCGAGTTGATTGTTGAGCAGATCTGGCAGGAGCGCTACCAGCAGATGAACAACTTTGAGGAGTATTTAGAAGAGAACGGCATAGCGGTGGTGAAGTTCTACCTGCACATTTCCAAGAACGAGCAGCGCGACCGGCTGCTGGAGCGTATCAGGCAGCCAGAGAAGAACTGGAAGTTCTCCATCTCCGACGTAGCGGAGCGCAAGTATTGGGACGAATACATGAGCGCATATGAGGAGATGCTGGAAAACACCTCCACCAGGAAGGCGCCTTGGTACTGCGTGCCGGCGGACAACAAGTGGTTTGCGCGTTACGTCATTTCAGAAGTTGTCAAAGAGCAGCTGGAAAAGCTGGACCCGCAATATCCCCAGACGGCCGAAGCCGATAAGGCGGTGCTGGAGGAGTGCCGGCAGCTGCTGGAGCAACAATAGAACTTATGCCTGTCTTCTCTTGGCATAGGATAGCAGGCCCACCAAGCCCAGCGGGAAGATCAGCGCCGCAGCGAAACCGATCGTGAGCAGGCCGCCAAAGCCCTCTGAGACAAAGCCTACCAGCGAGGGTCCGGCTGAGCAGCCCACATCGCCCGCCAGTGCCAGCAGCGCGTACATCGCCGTGCCGCCGCCGGGCAGCCTGCCCGGGGCCAGGCTGAGGGTGCCCGGCCAGAAGACGCCCACAGAGAAACCCGTGATGCCAACGCCCAGGAAGGCAAACAGGGGGCTTAAGGAGAGGATGACCATCAGGTAGCCCGCAATGCACAAGATGCCGCTTGCCAGCATCACCTTGCGCAGAGCGTAACGCTCAGCGTGTTTTGAGTGCAGCACGCGCGACAGGCCCATCATCACAGCAAAGAATGTGGGCCCCGCCAGATCGCCCACGGCCTTGGAGACCTTCAGGCCGCTTTCCGCAAAGGCTGAGGCCCATTGGGAGACGCTCTGTTCCGAGGCGCCCGAGCAGATCATCAAAACGAACAAAAACCAGAATGCCGGCTGCCTGAACATCTTAAGCGCGCCGTGCATCCCTGCCTGCGGGGGTGGCTGGCTGATGGGCACCTGCGTGAAATACAGGGCGTCAATCAGTGGCAGCATTGCCCACAAAATGGCCAGGATGCGCCAATTGCGGATGCCAAACAAGAGGAAGAACGCGGAGCTGGCCAACACTACATAAACATGCCCCCAACAATAGAAAGAGTGCAGCAGGCTCATGGCCGCTGCCTTTTTTTCAGTCGGGCTGTGCTCCACCACCGGACTGACCAGCACCTCGCACAAACCACCGCCGATCGCATATAAGGTGACCGAGAGCAGCAGGCCAACAAAGGGCCGCGCCATCAGGCCCGGCAGTACCGCCAGGCCCATCAGCCCCAGGAAGCTGCAGAGCTGGCCAAATACCAGGCTTTTGCGGTAGCCGACGCGGTCCACCACAAAGGCGGCGACAAAATCTGTCGTAAGCTGCACCAGGAAGTTGAAGCCAACCAGCACGGTGATTTGGGAGAGGGAAATCTTGAACTCCCTTTCAAAGGTCAACAGGAGCAGCGGCACGAAGTTGTTGACGACAGCCTGGCTGATAATGGCAAGGTAACTAGCGTAGAGTGTGTGTTTCGCGTCGGTGCGCAAGGACTGTATGGTCATGCGCTGATCTCTGTGCCGGCCTCACCGCGCAGGGCCTGGGCGGCTTTCTCAAGCGACGTGATGACGGCGCGCCGATTATGGCCGCTTCTCACAAAGCGCAGCGCGGCCAGCATCTTGGGCAGCATGGAGCCGGGGGCAAAGTGCCCGGCCGCGATGTAGGTTTCTACTAACGCGGCATCGGCATGGCGCAGGTCGATCTGTCGGGGTGTGCCGTAGTGCAGGCTCACCTGCTCCACCGCTGTGAGGATCAGCAGAGTATGGGCATCCAGATCTTCCGCCAGTTTTTCAGCTGCCAGGTCCTTGTCAATGACGGCGGCCACGCCGGACAGACGGCCCGCCTGACCGCGCAGCACAGGGATGCCGCCCCCGCCCACGCAGATGGGTACAAAGCCCGCAGCCAGCAAGGCCTGGATGGCTTTCAGCTCCACGATCTCCAGCGGGTCAGGCGAGGCAACGACGCGCCGATACCCGCGGCCCGCGTCTTCCTTCATCACATAGCCTTTTTCTGCGGCGATGCGCTCTGCTTCCTCCTGCGTGTAAAATAGGCCGATGGGCTTGCTGGGGTGCTGAAAGCCGGGGTCTCGCCCATCGACCACCACCTGCGTCAGCACCGTCACGGCCGATGCGTTCAGGCCGTGCGCCCGCAGCGCAGCGGTCAGGGCTTGCTGCAGGTGATAGCCGATCAGCCCCTGGCTCATCGCTCCGCAGACGTCAAAGGGCATGGCGGGCGTGATGGCGGCGGCATATTCATTTTGCAGCACCAGGCGGCCCACCTGGGGGCCGTTGCCATGCACGATGGCAAGCATCCCCTCCTGTGCCAGCGGCGCAATGCTGGCCGCGGTCTTTTCGATCACGGCCAGTTGATTTTCAGCGGTGGCTGGCTGGCCTGCTTCCTGCAGGGCGTTGCCCCCCAGGGCGACGACAATTGTGTTCATGCGTTCATCCTCAACAAATAAATATTTGGCGATTAGGTTTCATGCCGTTGCGGGACATAGGCCAGGTTGTAGCGAAAGCTGAAACCAAGCAGGCGCGCCCTTTTCTCCGGCTCCCGGCCGGTCTGTGCAAAACCGAGCTGTTGATAGAGGGGAAGCACGCGTTCATTGCCTTCCACCACCTCAAGCGTATAAAGGCCATAGCGCTTCTCCTGCAAAAAGGCTTCAAGCATCCGTTTTGCCAGGCCCTGGTTTCGCATCTCTTCGCTCACTGCCACAAAGTCTAGATGCGCCTGTCCCGGCGCGAAGGCTTTGGGGCGATAAAACTCATCCTTCAGCACGGCAGACGCGATGCTGCCTTTGAACAAGCCAAAGGTCCTCTTGATGGCGGCCTCATCGACCCGGAAGGCATAGCCATGCTCATCGGCTATAGAAAGCGTGCCCAGCACGCGGCCGCTTTCCTTATCTACCGTTGCAAAAAAGCGCTCAGGCTGAAGGAAACTGGCCAGCAGGCGGATGACTGTTTCCTGATCATTGACAAGGTGACCCAACTGATCCCAGAAGGCGGCGACGATCGTTTCGGCGATGCCGCGGCGATCCTGCCCCTGCCCATAGCGCAGGTCGATATCCATAGGTTTCTCCTTGCCGCGGTTTATTCTATGATCGCCTTGGCCACATAGGGGCTGGTATAGGCCCTGAGCAGGGCGCTATAATTGGGCTTGAAAGAGAGCAAATCGCCCGTCTTGTACGCTGATCCCATAGCCAGGTCAAGGATCAGGTGGTCGCTTGAAGCCCCCAGTATTCTGACTTGCGCGTCAAGCGATGTCAAGCCTTGGGGATCCACATCCTGGCGGCCGATCAGCGCGATGCCCCGGCGCATAATGCCCAGATCGGGGAAGCTTGTCCGCTCGCCAAAGGCATTGGGGCCGCTGTGGCCGATTGGCTTGGAGGGTTTGTTCTGTGCTTCGCCCAGGCGGGCCCTGATGGTGAAAGCATCCTGATGCAACTGGGGGAGAGGCAGACCGGTAGCGGTGTCCATGCCCAGCAGCAGACCTTCGCCCACGCGCAGATGATTAATGCCCTTTGGCAATTGACCCTCGAACAATAAGCCCAGGGAACTTGAGTTGCCGCCGGATACCAGTGGGATAGGCAGATCCAGCGTCCGGCGCAGCCAAGTGGCAATGGCAAGCAGCTGCCCCAGGTTTTCCTGATCGGGCACAATGCCGCCAAAGCAGCTCAGGTTGCAGCCCACGCCGTGCAATTCAAGCCATGGTGACTGATTGACGGCTTGCGCCGCGCTCAATATGCTCGTGCGGTCATGGTAAAAAATGCCCTCGCGCAGGTCACCCAGGTCTATCATTAGGATAACTTTGTGGAGGTGCCTCAGTTCTTCAGCCGCTGTCGCCAGCGCCTTTATCGTGGTCACTTCGCTTTGCAGGCTGATATCAGAGCCGCTGACGATCTGCCGCACCTGCGCGGGGTCGCCGATGCGCAGCAGCATTTTGGGTTTGGGGGAGCTGATGCGCGCCAGGTTCTGCAGCCGGGCGTCGGCCAGGCTGTGGAAGGGCAGCCCCTCCAAGCCCCGCATGATATCCGCGTCTGCGCAAAACACCTTGGTCACCAGTGATAGCGCCACCCCGCTCTCATGGCAGGCGCGCAAAATGACGGCCGCGTTCTCCTTGAGCTTGGGCAGATCGGCTACAATGGCTGGGTACATATCAGCCCTCATTTGCAAAGCTCCTCTCCATCAGGCTCAACGCGGCCTGCGGGTATTTGCGCGACAGGACACCGGCCGAGGCCATGATGTAATGATGGTCGACCAGCACATTGAGCATGCCGGGTTTGGGGTAAAGCAGCCTGCCCGTTTGGTCCATATCCGCCAGAGCGCGTAATATGGCTTCCCTGCCCGGTAGGCGGGTCAAGGCGCCGCCTGTAGCCACCAGGTATTTGACCTGTGTCAGGTCTTTGCCTTGGGCAAAGCGCTGCCGACCGCCCGGTAAAAATACGCTTCGAAGCGTTCCCGCGTGCCGCTTGATAGCCACCTCGCCCGCTTCCTTGGCAAGACGCTGCGCAAGCTTGATAGCGTTAGTTGTCTCGGGGATCGGCTGCCAGGCCCGCATTAGGGCAGGCACATCGATAGACAGCTCGCGGGACAGCGTGTCGGCTCCGATCAATTCCACCAGATGGCAGGCATTGAGGTAAAGGCCCAGGTCACCCTCCACCGTGCGCTTGAACAGGGGTTCGGGTTGGGTCTGGATACGGGCGATCTCCTCAGACTCCTCACAGGCGCTGTGCACATCCGTGGTAGCCCCGCCGATATCCACGCACAGCAGATTACCAATGTTTTTATACAACAGGCGCACCGCTTCCATTACGGCGCCTGGCGTGGGCATCAGGGGTTGGGTGACCTGTTCGTAAACCTTTTCCATACCCGGAGCCTTAACGATATGCGTTTCAAACAGGCGCTGGATGATGGCGCGCGCGGGTTCTATGTTCAGCTCATCCAGGCGCGGGTAGACATTTGGGCAGATCTGGCAGAGGATGCCCGCCACCGCAAAGAGCGCGGAGACTTCCTCCTGATTCTGGATGTTGCCAGCAAAGATGACCGGGCTGTCTCGCAGACCCAGCGCAGCAATGGCGTGCGCGTTGAATAGCGCCGTCTCCCTCTCGCCCCAGTCTGTGCCGCCCGCGATCAGGATCAGGTTGGGTCGCAGGCGCTCAAGTGCCTCCAGGTCGCTTTGGCGCAGGCGGCCTGCCGTCACCTGGCGTACCACCGCCCCCGCGCCCAGCGCCGCCGCCTCTGCCGCGCGTACCGTCATCTCATAGACCAGGCCATGCACGCTCATTTTGAGGCCGCCGGCCGCGGAGCTGGTAGCGAAGAGATCGCTGTATTGGAGCTCCTCCACCCGCAAAGTCTGCTTGAGGTCGCTGATGGCGGTCTGCAAACCCAGGCGTACGTCACCCTGCAGTACGGTGGTCAGGGCCTTGCCCTGGCCCAGAAAGCGCGGCTCACCCTCCAGCTCTGAAAAGGCGTTGACCAGCGTAGTGGTGGAGCCGATCTCCGCCACCAGGGCGTCGGCATGCAGGCTGGCCATCAGCCCTCCCGTCTCGCCTGCATCTCGCGCCGGCGTTTGACCAGGTACGTTGCGACATGCGCGCCCTTGGTGCAGCGGCCAAAGCCCTCGTCAGCCCCGGCCTGGCGCGCCAGCTCGGGCGTCACCTGCGTGCCGCCGGCAATGAAGATCAGCTTGTCGCGCTGTCCCATCTCGCGGGCGATCCTGTCGATGAGCGTGATATTCTTGTAGTGGATGTTGTCATGGCTGATGATGGTGGAGGCCAGGATGGCGTCAGCGTTGAGTTCAATGGCCGCGTTGACCAGCTTTTCAGGCGGCACTGAGGTGCCCAGGTAGTGCACTTGGATACCATACTTTTCGATGCCGCCGTGCTTGATGTCTATGATCTCCCGCAGGCCTACCGAGTGTTCATCGCTGCCTACTGTGCCGCAAACCACCTTCATCGGCTGGCGCTCGATCTCCGCCCGCAGCTCTTCCTCGCTCAATATCTCTGGTGTCTTGGGCAAGACCAGCTCGTCTATGCGGATATCAAAGGGGAACTTGCCCTTCATCTCGATGCGGGTACCTTCCTTCGCGTGCATGATCTCCCGGGAGATCACCTCGCAGTTGTGCAGGTTCATGCGCCGCCCCACCTCCAGCGCCGCGGCCTGGGCCAGGTCGGCCGCCACCGGGAAAAAGAGGTTGACCAGCACCGTGCCATCGGCCAGCCACTCCATCTCAGGCTTGAGCAGCTTGCCGCCAGGCTGGCGGTAGGCCTCGTTTTCAGCCATACGATGGGTGACATTGTCTTCTTCATCAAGCTCATCGATGTACTGAATTTTGCTGCGGTCCTCAAAAGTGCATCCGCCGATGAGGCGGGCAGGGTCGTCAAGGGCTTCTTCATCATATTGCGCCACGTTGTTGTAGCCGAAGTGGGCGCTGACGGGGGCAAAGTAGTCTTTGGCGCGCCTGACCACGCTGCCCGCAGCGATGCCGCCTTCAATACCGCGGGCGATGCCGTCGCCGTTGCGCTCAGGGTAGAGGCCGCTGTCCACAAAGAAGCCCGCCTCCACCGCGGCGAAGTAGCCGCCCAGGGCGATCATCTCCTCCAAAAAGAGCACGGCCCGCTCCTTGAGTTCCCTGGCCATTTCGCGCAGGGGGCCCTCTGTTTTGAGCTCTACCATGTCCATCAGGCCGTCCAGCCCGATATAGGTCTGCTTGGCGGTGTCGCAGGCCTCGATGTTGTAGATGTGGAAGGGCACGTTGCGCCCCTCATCGGGCGTGATGGTGGATTGGATGTCGGCGCTGGTGAGCTTGGAGATAAACATGTTGAGCACGTGGGTGACAGTGGCCTCGCGGACGGAGGACTCGATGTACTTGGTGTTCATCTGTGCTCGCATCCGAAAGCCCGGGAATAGCTCGCGCAGCGCTACCGCGTAAGGTAAATCGGTATAGAGAGCGGGCGCCGGCGTGGCGGTGGGCGGTACGGTGGATAGACAGATATTCTCCTTTTTGATGCCGCAGCCCAGGGAGAAATGGGCGTTGATGGCGTGCTGCACCATAAGCTCGGGCATCACCTTCCAGGCATCGCGTGCGGTGGCGTTGGCGTTGTGGGCGCCATCGATCTGCGCCATGCCGGCAAAGGCGATGACGCGTTTGGATTCGCAGGCGTCCACAAAGCTGCGCACCATGTTGATGTTGCGGTAGATGATGTTGTACTGGGGATCCTGGTGGCAGCCGTTGACGCCCTCCTCGGCGAACATGACGGCGATATCGGGTCCTGCCACGCCGGATACATAGCTGTGGTAATTGATTGGGCGGCCCACCTCATCCTCGATCAGATCGAGCGCCTTGCGCTGGGCCCGCACCTGCTTGCGCGTGATGGCGACACCGCCCACGCCCTGCGGCGTGCCCTCCATCAGGCCGTCGATGTGGCTTTGCCCTGCGGTGCGGATGACCATGATGTGGTCGGCGCCGTGGTGGGCGGCCATGCGCATGCGGCGGATATCGTCCTCAAAGCGGCCCGAGGCGATCTCGGTGGTGATCACAGGCAGAGGCTGGGGGTCGATGTTGCCAAAGTTGTGGGCAGGCGGCAAGGGCACGCTTTCTTTGAGCGGCTGGGAGCAATCGCGGTAGGTGAACTGATGCATCCTGAGCCCAGGCGCGGGCGTGCGCCAGGTCCAGCCGCGGCGGCGTGGCGTGTAGCTGTCCAGGTCCTTGAGGATCTCACGGACATCGATGTTCTCATCGGGCCTCAGTTGATAGCTCATGCCTTGTCCTCCCTGAAGAGAGCGATCGCCTCATCTGTTAGCTTGCCTTGGGCGAGCTCAAGCCCCGCCTCGCGCAGGGGGATGCCCTGGGCTTTGCTCAGCTTGTAGACCACGTGCCCCGCGCCATGGGGCAAGAGGTTCTTGTCCAGGCAGAGATCCACGATCGCCTTGGCCTCCAGCGAGGAGAAGCCCATGCGCAGCAGCACGCTGCGCTCAATGGCCGGGGTGGTGTTGTCCCGCCCCGCCTTCAGCAAAGGTGCTGTCAGTTGGTCGACCAGCGACCAGAAGCGCTCGTGCAGCTGCGTGTCGCTCAGGGTTGCCAAAGGAGCGCGCCTGGTCTCAAAGTCATCTGTTCTCTTCATAGACCCTCCCCGTAGGTACTCAACACAAAATCCTGGTCACAATTGCACTCCCGCGCGAGGTAGGTGATTTCCTGATCACTCAAGACGCCTGTGTGACCCTCGGTCGCCTTCCTGATCAGCGAGCGCCGCAGATGATCAAGGTCAATCTTCTGCGCCTGTATCATCTCAGGCGCTTGCGGCAGTACGATGCTCTGGCCGGGTATCTCGTCCTGCGGATCACCAAAGCGGATGTCGATGCCCTGACTTCTGGCAAAGGCCAGCTGGGCGTTGTGGTGTTTGCCGGCGCCTGTGTATTCGGTTTCCTGCACCACGATCATCTGATTGGCAGGCATCGTCTGCGCCAGACTGAAGGCGGCGGCCAGGCTGATGTTGCCAGCAGGCCCGCGTTCCATGCCCTCCAGCGCTGCCAATGTCTCCGTCATGAAGAAGACCTCGCCTTGGGTCACGGTGTAGTAGCTGTCCATGTAACGCAGGGGCCGCGCGGCACTGCGAGGCACATCCGACCTGTCAGGCCAGCTGGCAAAGGGCATGCCAAAGCCGGTGTGGCCGGTTGTGAAGGATTTGCGGTTGAACTGCTCGTCCGAGGCCATGTGCAGGCCCTTGAGGTTGACGCTGGCCGCCACTGTCTGGGCATGACAGCCCAGGGCCTTGAGGCCTTGCGCTGTCCCTGTCAAATTGCCGCCGCCGGCGTTGGTGCAGACCACAATGTCCGGGTCCCGTCCCAGCTGAGCGCGGCATTGCTTGGCGATCTCCGCGCCCAGCGTCTGGATGCCCAGGATGGCATAAGGCGTATAGAGCGAGGCGTTGAAATAGCCAGTATCCTCAAGCAGCCGCAAAAAGACGTAGAAAAGCTCCGGTCCTACGCTCAGCTGCAGCACCTCCGCGCCAAAGGCCTCGCACTTGCGGGCCTTTTCGACGATCTCGGGCTGACCGACCCCTCTTGAGTCAAAGCACTCCTGCACCACGATGCAGTTGAGGCCCGCCTTGGCCGCGCAGCTGGCCACCGCTGCGCCGTAGTTGCCGCTGGTGGCGGTGACCACGCCCTTATAGCCCAGCTTCCTCGCCGTGTAGACGCTCAACGCCGCGCGCCGGGCCTTGAAACTGCCTGAGGGGTTACAGGCCTCGTCCTTGACAAAGATCCGCGCCCCCATGCCGGAGGGCGCCAGCGCGCGGGCAAGGGCAGTGATGTTCTTAAGCTCGATCAGCGGCGTATTGCCAATGGCGTAGTCGCGCTGGACGGCGGCGATCTGCGCCAGATCAAGCCCCGGAGCGGCCATCATGGCTTCATAATTAAAAGCCAGGCCGCTCAACTCAAAACGGCTATAGTCAAGGCCTACCGCGGCCTTCATGATCTCGTTCTTGCGGCCCATCAATGCCTGGTAGCTCATGTCTTTCATGATTCTATGCTCCGGAGCCTGGCGCGCACCATCTCGCCGATTTGTGTGACTTCCGGCACATATGCGCCAAAGCTGTGCGTGTAGTCAAGCCCACCTTCCAGCAGTTTGCCCTCCAACAGCCGCCCAGTGCGGGTGAGGACGCGCACCTGGTCGCCCGGCTTGGCGTCCGCCTGCAGATAGCCCTTGATCCACAGCTCCAGCGGCACCCGCGCAGTATCCTCCGGCACCTGGGGCGCGCGCTGGCCCGGCTCCAAAACAACACTGTGTATCCTGACCCAATCGCCCTTGCTTGCCATGTTACGCCTCCCTGAACGCGATCTGCCGGTAGTCGCCCATCACACAGCGGGGTACGGGCAGGTCCAGCATCGTCAGCAGTCCGGGCCGTGCCGCCACTACAAAGGGCAGCATATTGCAGGCCATGGCGATGGTGCCGATGCCTCCGTCCACCTCGGGCTGGATGGCCATGTTGATGGGGGGCGAGCCCCGCAGCCGCACATAGTCGCCTGTCTCGACTTTGGCCAGCTGCGGCTCTATCTGCTGGGGATGGATAAGGTTGATCATTTCTTGCCCGGCCGCGCTCGCCTGCGCGCTCATGTGGACGCCTGCCACCTGTCCGGCCGCGGCGAAGCCGTGGTGGCTCTTTCTATCCACCTGCGTCACGATGGGCTGCATCTGCTGCTGGAAGTGGTTGATGTCAAAGCCCAGGGCGGTGGCTATCATGCCGCTTGACTCCGCGAAACCGACGTGTCCTGCCAGACTGCCGTCCTTCACACCCTGTTGGAAGGCTTCCTGAGTAAGGCCGATGCCCTGCTCATGCATGACGGCCGCGCCAAAGGGGCTGAGACTGTTGATGCGCTCACAGTGCACATGGTCGACCTGGGTCATGCAGCCTGAAAGGAAGACCGCCAACAGGTCCATCATCATGCCCGGGTTGATGCCCGTACCCAGGATGCTGACGCCCTTTGCCTTGGCGCGCTCGTCCATTTCCTTGGCCAATTTCGGTGACTGTGCCCAGGGCCAGCTCATCTCTTCCGCGATGGTGATGACATTGACGCCCGCGTCCAATACCCGCATGATCTTGGGGAAGATCTCTTTGGTGAAGGAGTTGGTGGCGATGATGCAAATATCCAGGGGCTTATTCTGGAGCAGCTTTTCAATATCCCCTGTGATCAGGGCCTTCGGGCGGCCGCTTTGCGGCAGATCCAGCAGTTCATAGATACCCTTGCCTTGTTTGTCCGGATGCGTGTCGCAGACGCCAACGATGTCCACGCCCTTGCGCGTCAGCAGCACTTTTGCCATGCCCGAGCCCATCGCCCCAAAGCCCCAGAGGGCCGCTTTCACGTTCCGCATGTTCACAGCTTCCCGATAGTGGCCACCATCACAGCCTTGATGGTGTGCAGGCGGTTCTCGGCCTGGTCAAAAACCTTGGAAGCCGGTGAGCGGAAGACCGCATCGCTGACCTCCATCTCCTCAAGGCCATACTGCGCGTGGATCTCCCGGCCGGTCTGCGTTTCCAGGTCATGGAAGCTGGGCAGGCAGTGCAAGAAGATGCAGTCCGGGTTCTGCGTGGCGGCCATGACATCCTGAGTCACACGGTAGGGCGTCAGCAGGGCAATGCGCTGCTCATACTGCGCCTCCTCGCCCATGGAGACCCAGACATCGGTGTAGAGGGCATCGGCCCCCTTGACGGCGGCGATGTCGCTTGAGAAGTTGAGGCTCGCGCCCGTCCCCTGCGCCACGGCCTGCATTTCTTCCGCCAACAGGGGGTCGGGCATCAAGCTCTCAGGAGCAACGGCGGTGAAGCGCATGCCCATCTTGGCCGTGCCTATCATCAGGGAATTGGCCACGTTGTTGCGCGCGTCGCCCAGGTAGGCCAGATGGCAGTGGTGCAGAGGTTTGCCGCTGTGCTCTTCCAGCGTCATCAGGTCAGCCAGCACCTGGGTGGGGTGATAGCGGTCTGTCAGGCCGTTCCATACCGGGACACCGGAATGCCTGGCCAGCGCCTCCGCTGTTTCCTGCGCGAAGCCGCGGAACTCGATGCCGTCATAGTAGCGGCCCAGCACCTTGGCGGTGTCCTCCAGGCTTTCCTTCTTGCCCATCTGGCTGTTGGAGAGAAAAGTCGCGCAGCCGCCCTCGTCAAAGCAGGCTACCTCGAAGGCGCAGCGGGTGCGTGTGGAGGTCTTTTCAAACAGCAGCACGATGTTCTTGCCCTTGAGCAGGTCGCCCGGGATGCCTGCCCGCTTTTTGCGCTTCAGATCATGCGACAAGTCCAGCAGGTAACGGATCTCAAGGGGGTTGAAATCCCTGAGTGTCAACAGGGAGCGGCCTTTTAGGTTGATGGGCATGGGGGTGACCTCCGATCTATGATGGTGATACAGGATGTTCTAAACGATGCTGTCGCGCAGCAGGGGCATGCTCATGCACCGGGGACCACCGCGGCCGCGGCCCAGCTCGGCGCCGGGGATCTCAATGGTGGTGATGCCGTGATCGCGCAATATGGCGTTGGTGACGCTGTTGCGGTCGTAGACGATCACCTTGCCGGGCGCGATGCACAGCGTGTTGCTGGCGTCGTTCCACTGCTCGCGCTGGGAGGCTATGACGTCCATGCCGCCGCAGTTGATCAGCGTGACCTTGTCCGTGCCCATATTGCGCGCCAGAATAGCATCCAGCTCACCTTCCTGGGCTTTGACCACCAGGCCGCCCTTGGCGCCGGGGGTGATGCGATAGACGTGCAGCACGCGCAAGATGCCCGGGTGCACGGCGAAGGCGCCATGATCCACTTGGGTGAAGACTGTGTCCAAATGCATATAGGCACGGATGTTGGGGATGTCCAGGGCCAGGATGGCTTCGATCCCCGCCTCGGGCCGGCTGAAGAGCGTGCGCGCCAGGATCTCGATGGCTTCAGGCGTTGTGCGCTGGCTGATGCCGATGGCAAGCAGGCCCCTACCCAAATTGAGGATGTCCCCGCCCTCGATGCTGAAGGGCAGCAGGTGGTCATAGTACATCGGCACCCGCTCGGCATAGTCCCTGTGATAGCTCAGGATGTAACGCCCATAGATGGTCTCACGGTGGCGGGCCTGCGCGCTCATGCGGCTGAGGACAACGCCATTGCCCACCACAGCAAAGGGATCACGCGTGAAGTAGAGATTGGGGATGGGGTCAAGCAGGAAACGCATCTCGCCGCCCGCCGCATCTACCAGGGGGTGGCGGCCAGGCATCGTTAGCTCGTTGTCCGTGACGCCTGATATGGTTTTGAGCACCAGTGTCTCTTCGTCAGCTATGTCGCTCAGCAGGGCGATCAGTTCTTTGGCGTAGTAGCCTGCTACAGGCCCGGCTTCGGCCACAAATTCGCGGATGAATTGGCGTTTGAGCGCATCATCCTGTTTGATCGTTTCCGCCATCAGATCAGCTAGGTATACGACCTGCGTGCCGTGCCGGCGCAGGGTTTCTGCGAAAGCGTCATGTTCTTTCTGCGCGCCCGAAAGATAGGGGATATCGTCAAACAGCATCCGTGCGAGATGGCTGGGCGTCAACTGCTCCAATTCCGCCCCCGGCCTATGCAGCAGCACACGCCGTAAAAATGAGATCTCGCTGTGGACAGATACGCTCATCTTTTTACCTCGTCATCTATTGGCTGTGTTGTTTCAGCGATCGTGAGTATAGCATATCCTTACCGTCATTCAAAGAGTGAAAATGAATAAGCTGAAAATTTTATGCAATTCTACGATTGAAATTTGGGGTGCCGGTACTGATTCACCTTGAGATAATGGGGGAATAGCCAATAAGTGCGTTTCAGCACACTTTTTGATGCCAATTATTGTGTTTTCTGACATTATTTCGCAGTTCGGCAAATCAGGTTTCATCTTGTCATGTACTCATACAATTAGAAATGCCCCTTTCTCATCTCTTTATACAATCACTTTATGAGAAAGGTGTTGCCTGCAGTCTCTTTCACACTGTCATTCAGAGGTTCCCGCCGTTTTGCTCCATGACGCTTTTATACCACTTTGCCGATTCCTTGGGGATGCGTGCCAGTGTTTGGTAGTCCACATAAACCAGGCCAAAGCGCTCGGCGTAGCCTTTGGCCCACTCGAAATTATCAAAGAGCGACCATTGGAAGTAACCTGCCACATCCACCCCATCATCCGCCGCGCGCCTGAGCGCCAACAGATAGCGGCGCAGGTAGTTTTCCCGCGCGGGGTCGTACACCTTGCCGTCCAGGGAGACGGCGTCAGTGCCTGCCATGCCGTTTTCGGTGATGAGGATAGGGGTTTTGTAACGCTCGTACAGGAAACGCGGGCCCCAGTAGAGACAATCAGGCGTGACAGACCAATCGCTGGCTGTTTTGGCGATGCCTGGCGGGTTGGACAACTGCTCCCAGCCTTGCTCATTCTTCGCGGCGCGGACAAGGCTGCCCTGGTAGATGTTTTGTCCGTAGTAGTCCAGGTTCTGATGGATGACAGCAAGGTCACTTTCCCAATTCTTTGGCAGATAGCGCCCGTACAGCTGCAGGCCTTGGCGCGGATAGCTGCCCAGCATGACAGGGTCACTCCACCAGGAAACGCCCCAGTGCCAGCGATCGGCATCCGGCGACACACTGAAGTTGGCCATGCGCGCGGCTTGGATATCTTCCGGTGTATCGCTTGAGGGGATCATCGGGTTGGTGCAGGGTGCGTAGCCCAGTTTTACATCCCTTACCGTTTCGCGCAGGACCTGACAGGCTTTGCCGTTTGCGGTCAGAACATGGTGGCTCATGGGGATGGAAGCCGCCAGCGGTACCTGGAGACCCGGCGCGTGCAAACCCATCACATGACCCAGGCCAATAAAGCACTGCGGCTCGTTGAGGGGGATAAAATCCTTTACCCGGTCGCCAAAGCGTTGGGCGCACAGGGCAGCGTATTCTTCAAACCACTTGGGACTGTCAGGATTTTCCCAGCCGCCGCGCTTGAGCAGCTCAAGCGGGTAATCCCAATGGAAAAGCGTCATGAATGGCCTGATTCCGCGGGCCAGCAGGCCATCGATCAGGCGGTCGTAGAAAGCGACGCCTTTTTCGTTGACGGCACCCACGCCCTCCGGCAGCAGGCGCGGCCATGAGACTGAGAAACGATAGTTCCTGATACCAAGCGTGGCCATCAGGTCCAGATCTTCCTCCAGGCGGTGATAGTGGTCGCAGGACACATCGCCGGTATGCCCTTCAAACACCTTGCCGGGCGTGTGGCTGAAACGATCCCAAACCGAGAGCCCCTTGCCGTCTTCGCAGGCAGCGCCCTCGATTTGATAAGAGGCGGTTGCCGCGCCCCAGATAAACTCTTTCTTGAATCCCATCTTTGACCTCGTTTCCCCATGATCGTGCGCCTGGGGCTAATTCCTTCACTCCGACAGCGCATCGCGGCGGAGGATGTACTTGATCAGCAGAAAGTATATCACATGCACGGCCTACCTGTCATGGTGAGCTTTGCCGAAAATGCGTGTTCACCGCTTGGAGGTGTAACATTATAGATTGAGCAAAAGGTTTATACTTTTTTCGAAAAGACGATTTGAGTCTCTTGACAGATGGAAAATCAGGGCGTATATTGGTCACGTAAACGATTAATACCTCCGGAATAATTACAAAGAGGGCAGCATGATCAGACTCAAGGACGTGGCATCCTATTGCGGTGTTTCCATTGCCACGGTCAGCAAGGCGCTCAACGGCATGCCGGGCATAGGTGAGGCGACCGCCAAGCGCGTCTGGCAGGCGGCGCAGGATATGGGTTATCTGCCCAATGCCGCCGCCCGAGCCCTTAGGACCAGGCGGACGCACAATATCGGTGTGCTGCTCTTTTTGCGGGAGGTCAGTCCGACCGCACATGAGTATGTTTCCCGCATCCTCAGCGGCATACAGGAGGAGGCCGAGCGCAACCGTTACGACATCACCCTGATCAGCCGCTTCGTGATTGATACCATGGGAAGCTATGTCAACCACTGCAGGTCGCGCAGTTACGATGGCCTGATTGTCATGTCCGGCACCTATGATGAGCCCACCTTGATGGGCCTGATCGATTCAGAGATCCCCCTGGTCACCATTGATGCCCATTTTGAAAGGCGCTCCGGCGTGCTGAGTGACAATTTGGGTGGGATGCGGGAACTGGTGGAGCACATTGTGAAGATGGGTCACCGGCGCATCGCCTTCATCCATGGTGAGAAGACGCGGGTCACCAACGACAGGATCATCAGCTACCTGGATACCCTCGAACAGGCCGGCATCCTGACGCCCCCTGAGTATTTGCGGCCCGCCCTCTTTCACGATCCTCAGACCAGTGCGGAGCAAACCGAGGCGCTGCTGGCCCTGCCCCAGCTGCCCACCTGCATCCTGTATCCGGATGATTTTTCGCTGCTGGGCGGCAAGACTGTATTGGAACAGCGGGGTTTGCGCGTGCCTGAGGATATCAGCATTGCCGGGTATGACGGCATCCTGATGTCCCAGGTAATGAACCCCAAGATCTGCACCCTGCAGCAGGACGCGGGAGGCATCGGCCGCAGCGCCATGCAGCTGCTGCGCAGCGCCATTGAGGATCCACTTGGCTGTACGCCTCAGTGCCTGGTGCTGCCTGGCCGGCTGCTGCCCGGCGAGTCGGTGGCCAATATCGCTTGAACGCTATAGGCCCCACGGGGCTATAACGATAAAAAAATGGAGGAGAGAAACATGAAGAACTGGCAACGCAAATCCCTGGGTCTCCTGCTGGCGCTCAGCCTGATGCTTGGGCTAGGCGCAGGCGCAATGGCTGAACAAGTGGTTCAGCTGCCGCGCGAGGAAACGCTCTACTTCGCAGGTCAGCAATGGGGCGCCGTCAACGGCTGGAACCCCCTGTCTGACGACATGAACAACGCCATGGCCCTGACACAGGCCGCGGGCGGCTCCCGCATCTCGATGTTTGAGACGCTCTACATGTACAACATGCTGGACGGCTCCTTCACCCCCCTGCTGGCGGACGGTGAATTCGTTTGGAATGACACCATGACCGAGATGACCGTCAAGATCAAGCCCGCCGCCAAGTGGAGCGACGGCACCAAGGTCACCGCTGAAGACGTGGCCTACACCTTCCTGTCCAATATCAAATACAGCACCGCCCAGGGCAATGCCCTGAAGCCTTTTGTGGAAGCCGTTGAAGTGGTGGATGAGGCCACCATTTTGATCAAGGCCAAACTTAATGCTGAAGGCAAGGCCGTCAACCCCCTGCTGGTGCTGTGCTACATTGAGCAGACCTATGTGCTCAACAAGGCCTGGATACAGACCCTGGAAGCCCGCACCAACTCGGATCCCGCCCTGCTGAAGAAAGATCCGGGCGAGGACGCAGTGTACTCCGGCCCCTATCATAAGTTCTTTGCCGACCCCCAGAAGGTCGTCCTGGTACGCGATGACAACTATTGGGGCCAGGATGCCTCCATGTGGGGCAAGCTGCCCGCGCCCAAGTATCTGGCCCACACCATCTTCGCTGATAACCCCGCTGGCGAGACGGCCCTGAAGGCCGGCGAAGTGGATGTCTGCCAGCAATTTATCCCCAACATCCAGAACCTCTGGCTCAAGGATGGCCTGCCGATCTCTACCTATTTGCAGGAAGCCCCCTATGGCATCTGCGTCAACATGCCCACCGCATGGTTCAACCTGGACAATGCTGCCCTGCAGCAGCTGCCCATCCGCAAGGCCATCGCTTTGGCGGTCGATTATGACGCCATCATCGCCAACGCCATGACCAACCAGAGCCCCACCTTCGCCCAGGTGCCGCGTTCCCTGATGAACCCCACCGCCGGCGAACAAGCTGCCTATGACCACGAGGCCGTCAAGGACCTGCAGTGGGCCGGCAACGACCTCGAAGGCGCTAAGAAGCTGCTGGACGAAGCCAAGATCGTGGATACCAACAACGACGGCTGGCGTGAGCTTGACGGCAAGAACCTGGCCTTCAATGCCTGCGCCCCCAACGGCTGGACCGACTGGCAGGCTGCCATGGAAATCGTCGCCGATGCCGGCAAGAAGATCGGCATCGAAATCACCACCAACTTCCCCGAGTGGTCAGTCTATCAGACAGTCGTCACCGCAGCGCATCAGGATCAGTATGACATCTTCATGATGTGGACAGATTCCGCTTCGCCCGCCATGCCCTGGGGCCGTATCCGTCAGCTGCTCTCCAGCGAGTTCAACGGCGTTGAAGGCAACTGGTCAGGCAACTGGGGCCATTACAGCAATCCCCGCATCGATGAGCTGCTCCAGCTGATCCCCTCTGAAGCGGATGCGGCCAAGCTCAAGGAATACTTCACTGAGGCTGTCAAGATCTACCTCACTGACGTCCCCTCCTTCTCCCTGATGTATCGCCCCGACCAGTTCCACTCAGTCAACGAAAGCGTGTGGACCGGCTTCCCCGACAGCGAAGACGGCTTGAACATCCCGCCAATGGTCATGATCAATGGCTATGGCATCGCGGGCTTGTACCACATTGAACTGGTAAAGAAGTAAACCTGACCCCACGCGGCCATGCCCTTTGCGGGGCATGGCCGCGTGAACCGTGGAGGGATGCGCATGAAGGGTTACCGCAAGTACTTTGGCAAGAAGTTGTTCTGGTTCATCGTCACGTTCATCGCGGCGGTGCTGCTCAACTTCATCCTGCCCCGCCTGATGCCCGGCGACCCTGTGGCCGTGATCACAGCCAGGACCGCGCGCAACGTGTCGGATGTCTCCGCGGTCAAGCAAATCTACGCGAGCTACGCTGAGCAGTTCGGCACCAACAAATCCATGTGGGAGCAGTTTGTCATCTATGTCTCCAATGCTGCCCACGGCAACTTTGGCTTGTCCTTCAGCCAGTATCCGCGCCCCGTCAAGGATATTGTGCTGAGCGCTTTGCCCTGGACGATCGGCCTGCAGTTTCCGGCCATCATCGTGGGCTGGCTGCTTGGCAATTTGCTGGGCGCCCTGGCCGCCTATATCCGCAAAGGCTTTGACAAAGTGCTGATGCCCCTCTCGCTCTTCTTCTCTTCCATTCCCGCCTTTGCCATGGCGGTCATTTTGCTGGTTATTTTTGCCATCAACCTCAAGGTTGCGCCGATATCTGGTGGCTATTCCTATGACATGATCCCCAACTTTTCCTGGAATTTCGTCAGGTCCATCATCACCCACTACCAGCTGCCCTTCTGGTCCATCGTGCTGACCGCCATCGGCGGGCAGGCGTTGGGCATGCGCTCCATGTCCATCTATGAGCTCAACGCTGACTATGTCAAATATGCGCGCTTCCTGGGCATCCGCGACAAGAAGATCGTGCGCTATGTCTTCCGCAATGCCATGCTGCCCCAGGTGACGGGCCTGGCCCTCTCAATCGGTACGATGGTGGGCGGCGCGTTAGTGGCGGAGATCATTTTTAGCTATCCCGGATTGGGCACCACCATCCTGCAGGGCATCAAAATGGCTGATTATCCCTTGATCTCGGCCACCACCCTCATTATCACCGTAATGGTGCTGATCGCCACCTTTGTACTGGACCTGATTTACGCCTTCATTGACCCGCGCGTGAAGGCCTCGCAGTTTGAGTAAGGAGGCAAAGAGATGAAGAACACCGTCAAACAAATATTCCATTCCCCCAAGTTCGTGGTCGGCTTTTGCATCTTTGCCTTGATATTATTGATCATGTTCATCTATCCCCTGATCAACCCCGGAGATCCGCTTGAGATGCTGGGCCTGGGCTCTTTCTTTAAACCCGGCACCTATGTATCGCTGTACGACAGCGCGGGGGCGCAATCCAAGACCCTGAAGCTGCCCGATGCAGATGTCAGGCGTATCGACCAGGCCTTGAGCGATGAAGACCGGGTGGCCATGGGGCTGTGGCTGTCGGGTGCAGGCGTACCGGATGACCAGATCGATCTGCAGGATACTGGGAGCCTATTGCAACTATGGCATTCCAATTATGACCCCGCCACGCGCATCGCGGGCATGACCAAGGCACAGCGCAACTATTACGTGCGCCTCAATACCAAGCTGGAGGCCGTCAAGCTGGGGGACACCCTGTATGTGGCGGCCAAGGACGCGGCCAGCGCCGCGCTCAGCGAGCAGCGGGCGCTTGGCAAAAATGATTATGTCAACCTTAGCGACGTGGCCAACGTCAAGACGCTGCCCCTGGGCACCGATAACTTTGGCCGGGATACCCTCAAAGAGGTGGTGGCGGCCACCGGCACCTCCATCATGATCGGACTCATCGCCGGCATCATTGCCACCCTGCTGGGGCTGACGCTGGGGTTGCTGTCGGGCTACGTGGGCGGTTGGGTGGATGATGTGATCATGTTCTTCACCAACATATTCACCGTCATTCCTTCCTTTGTGCTGCTTATCCTCATCACCTATTCCGTGGGGCAGGATCAGCGGGGGGCGGTGACCGTTGCTGTCATCATCGGCCTGACCTCCTGGGTGTGGACCACGCGCTCTGTCCGCTCACAGGTGATTTCGCTGCGCGGGCGCGACCATGTCAACCTCAGCAAGCTTTCCGGCCACCGGTTGCCCCGCATCATCTTGCGCGATATCCTGCCCTACATCGCCAGCTACGTTGTTATGGCCTTTATTTTGCAGGTTTCCGCCGCCATCCTGGCCGAAGCGCAGCTGAGCTTGCTGGGTCTTGGGCCCAAGACGACTGAGGTGCCCACGCTGGGGCTGATGATGAACTGGGCCATGCTTTACTCCGCGCACTTGAACGGCTCCTGGTGGGCCTACTTCCCGGTGATCATGGTCATCGCGATGGTGTATTTTTCACTCAATCTCATGAATACGGGCTTGGATCAGGTGTTCAACCCGCAGCTGAGAGACTAGGGGAGGGCCGCCATGAGCAAGCTGATATTGGACGTGAGGGACCTGACAACCAAGTACATCACCCGCCAGGGCGAGGGTGTCTACGCGGTGGATCAAGTCTCGCTCAAACTCTATGAGGGGCGCAGCCTGGGGATAGCCGGCGAATCCGGCTGCGGCAAGTCGACCCTGGCGCTGAGTTTGATGGGATACTACTTCGCGCCGCTGCACTACATGAGCGGGGACATCTTCCTGGGCGACAGGAATATCCCCAAAATGGCCCCTGACGAGGTGCGGCGCAAGGTGCTTGGCACAGACATCGCCTACATCCCCCAGGCGGCCATGAACGCGCTTAACCCCACCCGCAAGATCATTGATTTCATTGAGGACGTCATCCTGGCCCATGAGCCCAAGACCTCCAAAAAGGACATTTTCGAACTGGCCACCCAGCGCTTTACGCGCCTGAATCTGCCCCAGGACGCGCTGCAGAAGTACCCGGTGGAGCTGTCCGGCGGCATGAAGCAGCGCGTGGTCATCGCCATCTCCACCATCCTCTCGCCCCAGGTGCTGATCGCCGATGAGCCTTCCTCGGCGCTGGACGTTTCCAGTCAGAAGATGGTCATCAGGATGTTGCGCGATATGATGGAGATGGGCATGATCAAGACCATGCTGTTCATTACGCATGAGCTGCCGCTGCTGTACAACGTCACCGATGACATCATGGTGATGTACGCCGGGCAGATCGTGGAATCAGGCACTGCCAAAGAGGTCGTTTTTGACCCCCTGCATCCCTATGCCAGGGGCCTGATGGATTCCATTCTGGTGCCCGAGGAAGGTACGCGCCAGGCCATTTTGTGCGCCATCCCCGGCACCCCGCCCAACCTCAAGGACCCACCCAGCGGCTGCCGCTTCGCGGCGCGGTGCAAGTATGTGGCGCCGGAATGCACGGCCAATGCCCAGGCGCTCAATCACTTTGGGCAAGGCCGCGCCTACCGCTGCTGGCGCGCGCAAGTACAGCTAAGGGGGTATTACACAGATGAGCACAGTTAAGCCCGAATGCCTCAGCGGCAAGCAGCTCAGCAAGGTCTTTGGCCTGGGGAAAAATGCCAAGGCCGCGGTTGACGGCGTTAACTTCAGCTTCGCCCAGGGCGAGCTGATCTCTATCGTGGGCGAGTCGGGATCGGGCAAGACCACGCTGGCCAAGATGTTGCTGGGCCTGCTCAACAAGACCTCAGGCGAGATCTATTATGAGGGCAAGCTGCTTGATATCTCCACCGCCGCCAAGAAAAAGGCCTATTGGAAGGGCATCCAGGCGATCTTTCAGGATCCCTTTTCCAGCTTCAATGTGTTTAACAAGATAGACACCGTCTTGCTTGACTGCATCAATATGCGCGGGTGCAAGAACCTGTCAAAGCCGGGAAAGGTGGCCATGATGACCGAGGCCCTGCGCTTTGTGAATCTCAAGTACGAGGAGCTGACTAATAAATACCCCTTTGAGCTTTCCGGCGGCCAGATGCAGCGGCTGATGATCGCGCGCATCTTTTTGCTCAAGCCAAAGATCCTCCTGGCCGATGAACCCACCAGCATGATCGATGCCTGTTCGCGGGCGACGATCCTGGATATGCTGCTGAAGCTGCGCGATGAGACCCAGATGACCATCATCTTCATCACCCATGACATTGGGCTGGCCTATTACATCTCCGACTCCGTCTACATCATGGAAAAGGGCAAGTTCGTTGAGCACGGCACGGCCGATGAGGTCATCCTGAACCCCAAAGCCGCCTATACCCAGCGCCTGATCAACGATGTGCCCAAGCTCAATGAGCCCTGGGATCTGTCCACCGTCTCCTGATGCACATCTACGTTGACGCGGATGCCTGCCCGGTGACGGATATGGCGGTGGATTGGGCCATCCGCAAAGGGCTTGAGATCACGCTTATCTGCGACAGCGCGCATGAAATGCGGCGCGCGGGTGCCCGCACCGTTACAGTGCATCGCGGCGACGACAGCGCCGACTATGTGATCGTCAACCTGCTATTGCCCGGCGATCTGGTCATCACCCAGGACTACGGACTGGCCGCCATGTGCCTGGCCCGCGGCGCCCGGGCGATCAACCAGGACGGCCGTGCCTACACCGAGGATAACATCGATGGCCTGCTGGCGATGCGCCACCTGGCCAGGGCAGCCCGCCGCGCGGGGGAGAGGACGAAGGGCCCTAAAAAGCGCAGCAGGGAACAGGACGCAGCCTTTTTGCGGGCGGTGGAAGGGCTTGAAGCGCGGTGAAGAGGGTATGATCATTTCATGCGAGAATCACCGCTCCACCTATTTGATCGATGAGCAGGGCCTCATTCAGCAAGCCTGGCCCAAAGTCAAGCCAAGCGAAAACGTGCAGCAGATCCTGGATTATTTGGATAAGCAGCAGACTGATATATAAAGCAAGAACGGCTATGTGGCGCTGTGCGCGGCAGGGCCGTTTTTCTTTTGGCCGGTGAAGCCGTCAATGGGAAAGCGGACAGGTTTCCAGCGTGCATAAAAATCAATGCAACAGTTCTAATAAACCGAAATCCACGAAGCATCACTGATATTACTGCAAATCAAGCATTCCTGCGATGTTTTCCTTTACCTCAGGCGGCAATTTCTGTGCCAGCATTCTTCTCAATAAATCAGCTCGCTTGATGCCGTTTGAGCGCAGATAGCCTTCTATCAGGCTGACTTTGGTGCTCCTGTTCGGGATCAGCTGATAAATCACATACCAGTCTTCCAGAGAAGCCAGGGTATCTCCACGCCATTGACCCTCATGGCCCCCGAAACAGACGCACTGTCGAAGATGTAATGGAACAGTCCGTTTTGATGATTGACCGCAAGGCCGGACATCAGGTCAACGTCAAAGCCATTGACCAGATATTTGTGATAATGTCGGGTGGCATAGATCCGCGTTTTTGCGGGCGGCTTCTCTTCTCCGATATTATTCAGGATCGTAGTTGCCTGCGCGGTACCGATCAAATCAGTCAATATATCGATGTCATTGGGTTTCCGGGTAAGCCTGCAATGATTGAGCAGTATAGAACCCCCGACCGCCCAGACAAATTTCTTCGCGTTGAGCCTCTCACCGATGAAACTAAGGGTATTCAGCACGACAGTTTCCTCTCATTTGCCGCTTTCTGGAATAAATACTGTTATCCGCTTGACCTTTCATCGCTCAGCATACTTTGTGTTGAAACAGAATGTAATACCATTCTCACTCATTAATGCTTTGATGCGGCGGATCTTTTCCGCCCTATCTTTGCCTCATTCAGTCGGCGTAGGCTGCGACTACGCCTTCTTCTCTCGACTTTGATATGACGAAAAATCTCTCTTCGCATCGGCGCATTACTGTTTTAAAATAGTATAAGGTGTTCGCCCCCTCAGTTCAGGGCGAGAGGTCTCTCTCCTGCGCAAGCGCCGACTCAATGTCCTTGAGCAGTGCCAGGACATCTTCTTCTTTCGTCGCCCAACTGGTGCAGAAGCGTACCGCTATCCTGCCGTCATCCATGTTCTGGATACGGTTGAAACCGTAGTGCGGCGTCAAGGCGCTGATGACGGTTTCCGAAAAGATCGGGAAAAGCTGGTTTGAGACAGAGTCCGCAAGCAGGGAGACTTTCAAAGAGAGCAGCCGCCCCTTCATCAGCATGGCCAGGCGCACCGCCTCCTTGGACAGTTCAAAGTAGAGGCCGCCTTCCATCAGGGCTTCAAACTGGGCCCCCATCAGCCAGCCTTTGGCCAGCATGCCGCCGCGCTGCTTGATGAGGTAGCGGAAGTCCCTTTGCAGTTCGGACTGGATGATCACGATGGCTTCTCCAAACAGCGCGCCCTGCTTGGTCAGGCCAATGGTGAAGGCATCGCAGCAACCGGCAATATCGGCGATGCTCAGGTCATTCACAGGGCTTTGCATCGCGTAACCCAGGCGCGCGCCGTCCATGTACAGGGCCAGGCCCTTCTTGCGGCAAACACGGTTGAGGGCCCTGAGTTCCTCTTTGGTGTAGACGGTGCCAAGCTCGGTGGCGTTTGAAATGTAGACCATCCCTGGCTGCACTGTATGCTCATAGCTTTCATCCGCCGTGTGGACTTCCACCAGGCGCTGGATGCCCTCTGGCAGCAGCTTGCCCTCCACCCCCGGCAAGGTCAGCACCTTGTGACCGGTTGCCTCAATGGCGCCGGTTTCATGGACGGAAATGTGCCCGGTATCAGCCGCGATGACGCCCTGATGGGGCCGCAGAAGGGCGGCGATCACCGTCAGATTGGCTTGCGTGCCGCCTGATACGAAGTGCAGCGCGGCACGCTGCATGCCCACCGCTTCGCGCACCCACTGCAGGGCTGCCCTGCAATGTTCATCCTGGCCATAGCCCAGGTTCTGGTCCATGTTGATCAAGGCCAGCTTGTCCAGTACCCTTTGGTGCGCTCCCTGCGAATAGTCGTTGCGAAAGTCAATCATCCTGTGTATCCTTTTCATTTGCGGCCTTTTCCGCTTCCTGTGGATCCTCCAGATCTTCCTTCATGATCTCCATCAGCTGCTCACGCGTGACGTTTTGCTGCCGGGCCAGGCGGTTGGCCTGGCGGGACACGGCCTGTTCAAAGAGATTGCGCACGCCGCGGGCGTTGCCAAAGGCGATGTTGTCTTCACTTTCTTCCTTGATGATCTGCTTGAGCGGCTCCCTGGCATCCTCTGCCAGAACGTAACCGGAACTCTTGCAGCGCAAATCAAAGATGGCCATCATCTCTTCCAGCGTATAATCCGGGAAATACATGAAGCGGTTGAAGCGGCTCTCCATGCCGGGGTTTGATTTGACGAAATCGTTCATCAGTTCGACATAGCCCGCCACGATCACGATCAGGTCTTCGCGGTTATCCTCCATCACTTTCAGCAGGGTCTCCACAGCCTCCTGGCCATAGTCGTTGCTGCCACGCGTCGTCAGGGCATAGGCTTCGTCGATGAAAAGGACACCGCCCAGCGCTTTATCGATGACTTCCTTGGTCTTGATGGCCGTCTGGCCCACGAAGCCTGCTACCAGGCCGCCGCGGTCCACCTCGATCAGGTGACCTTTGGAGAGGATGCCCAAGCTATGATAGATGCGGCTCATCAGCCTGGCGATCATCGTCTTGCCCGTGCCCGGATTGCCTGAGAACACCATGTGCAGCGACAGCTCCTCCACCTTGAGGTCATGCTGGAGGCGCAGTTTATTGACGGTGACCAGGTTGATCAGACCGTCGACCTCCTTTTTGATCAATTCAAGGCCAATCAGGCTTTCCAGCTCCTCGCGCAGTTTCGCGATGTCTTCAACAGGCGCAGGCTGCTCCGCCTTTGCCTCCTTTGGCAACTCTTGCTTCTTCTCTGCCTTTGGAACGAAATCGATCTCAGGGACGGGGGGATAGCCGGGCGGCGGCGTGATCTGGGGCAAGGCCTCTATCTCTTCATGCAGGCCCCAGAGGTCTTCTCCAATATTGTACAGGTTGCTTTGTGTCATCTCGCGGATGACCTGGTTTTGCAGCCTGATGATTTCTTGTTTGGGCAGGTCATCATCCCCATAGCGCATGATGTTTCTCCTTTCGGTGCAGCGCGTCTGGCGTACCCGCACACCGGCCATTATACTGAAAAAAACCTTATTTGTATATCTGCCGCAGTAGTGTGGACTTTGCGTAAACCTGCTATAATACATTTAGTTGGATTGTGTTCAATGTTTTGCGGAAAGGTGCAGGCTGATGGGCGAAAACAAGCGCTATGCCGCGGTGTACAGCTTTGGGCGCGCTGTGCTGGCGCCGCTGTTCGCGTGGCGATACAACTACCATGCCCAGCCTTTGCCCCCGCTGCCTTCGCCCTGTATCGTCATCGCCAACCATACCATGGACCTCGACTTCATGCTTTTGGGACGCTCTTTTCCGCGTCTGATGCACTTCGTCATAGGGGAAACCCTGTTTCAAAACAAGCTGCTCAAGCGATTGCTTGTCTACATTCATGACCCTGTGATCATCTCTAAGGCCGGGACAGACGGAGCCGCGGTGCTTGAGATCCTGCGCCGCTTGCGGGGAGGGCAGAGCATTTGTCTGTTCGCGGAGGGCAATACCAGCTTCGATGGCGTCACCGGGCACATCCCCAGGGGAACCGTGGCCCTGGTACGTGCCAGCAGGGCCAGCCTGATCACCTTCAGGGTGGGCGGCGGCTATCTCACGCACCCGCGATGGGGCTACAGCACCCGCCGGGGCAAGAGCTGGGGGGAGCTGGCGCGGGTCTACAGCCCGCAGGCGATCAAGGCCATGAGTGATGAGGAATTGAACTCCGCCATCGCGCAGGACATCCATGTGGACGCCTATCAGGATCAGGCGCGTCAGCCTGTTGCTTACAAGGGCCGCGAACCTGCCCGTGGGCTTGAACACGCGCTCTACTATTGCCCCGCGTGCCAGGCCATCGGCAGCTTGCGGGGTGCTGGACAGCTTATCCGTTGCCAAGGCTGCGGTTTTGAGACGCGTTACACGTCCTATGGCGGCTTTGAGGCGCCCTCGCCCTACGCTAATGTCAAGGAGTGGGTGCATGCACAAAAGGCCTATCTGGCGCAACTGTTTGTGGCGGATGCCTCGGCCATGCTGCCGGACGCGGGTCAGACGCTGTGGCAGATCCAGCCTGATCACAGCCTTCGTCAGGTGGCACAGGGCAGGTTTTCGATGGACGCCCAGGAACTCAGCATCGGCGATTATCGCCTCGCACTGCCCGATATCGCGGGCATGGCTATCTTTTGCAAGAACCTGCTGATGTTTTCCGATCGTCAGGGAGTACACTATCAGTTGGACGCTTTGCCGGGGCAAAGCGCGCTCAAGTATCGGGATCTGTACCAGATCCTTACCCAGAAGGAGTGAAGTATATGGACTATTCAAGCGCCAATGGCGGACTGTGGAATATGTTTGTCTATTTGGGGATCATCGCGGGCCTTTTGCTTTTGGGCAGTGTGCTCAACCGCAAGGTGCGGTGGATACAGGCCAGCCTCATGCCTGTCTCGGCGCTGGCAGGCCTGCTGCTGCTGATCCTGCGCAACACCGGCCTCATCGAGGTGCCGGTCAGTGTGCTTGAGATGATCACCTACCATGGGATCGCGCTGGGTTTCATCGCCTTGTCGCTGCGCACCAGCAAGGATAGCCGGGGCGGTTCCTATGCCTTCAAGTCAGGTGCCCTGATCGTCTCTACCTATTTGATGCAGGCGCTCGTGGGCCTGGCGATCTCCGTGCTGCTGGCCTACACCTTCATGCCCGGGATGTTCAAGGCGGCCGGCATCCTGCTGCCCATGGCCTATGGTCAGGGCCCCGGTCAGGCCAACAACGTGGGCTCCACCTATGAGGCGCTGGGCTTTGCGGGCGGACGTTCCTTTGGCCTTTCGCTTGCCGCTGCGGGCTATGTGTCCGCCTGCCTGGTGGGCCTGTGGTATACGGGCTACCTGGTAAAAAAGAAAGGCTATCAGCGGACAGACCACCAAGTAATATCAGGCTCTGTCACTTTGAAAGTCTTTCAGGATGATAATGAGGTCCCCATGGAGGAGTCTGTTGACCGCCTTTCCACCCAGGTGGCGCTGGTGCTGCTGACCTATCTGTTGACCTATCTGGTGACGCTGGGCCTATCCGATCTCATCACGTCCGCGGTGCCCGGCCTTGCCAGGACACTGACGCCGCTGCTTTGGGGCTTCAACTTCATCACCGGCTCAGCCGTGGCCATGGCAGTGGGGGCGGTGCTCAAGCGCCTGCGCGCAAAGAAAGTGATGACGCGCCAGTATCAGAACAATTACCTGCTCAACCGCATCTCCGGCCTGGCCTTTGACTTGATGATCGTGGCAGGCATTGCCTCCATTGATATCGCAGATCTCCGCGGCCTCTGGGTGCCCTTTACCCTGATGTCCCTGGCAGGAGCATGGACGACCTTTGTCTTCGTGCGCCGCCTCACGCGCAGCCTCACGCCGGATTTTGCGGAAGAAAGCTTTGTGGCGATGTACGGCATGTTGACGGGTACCATCAGCTCAGGCGTTTTGCTGCTGCGTCAGATCGATCCCTTGTACAAGACCCCCGCAGCCGACCAGCTGGTCATTGGGTCGGGCACCGGCATCCTCTTTGGCGCACCGATGCTGATCTTGATAGGCTTCGCGCCTCAGAGCGAGGCGATGCTCTTCCTCTCAATCGTCTTGTGTGCTGTCTATCTGTGCATCCTGATGGCGTTCATCCTGGGCTGGCGGCCCAAATGGCTGAGAAAGGCAAAAGAGAAGAAGGAATGAAGAACACGCCTTAAAAATCGATATGACACAATATGGTTTGACGGAACGCTTCGCGGCACTGGCAGCGGAAGATGGCTGCCCGGTCGGCCGCGTCCTGTCCCAGAGCCGGGACCTCTATCGCGTCATCAATGAAGCAGGGGAAGTGTTAGCAAAAGTCTCTGGTAAACTACGCCATGAAACTGTAACCGTCTCCGACTTCCCCGCCGTGGGTGATTTCGTGCTGCTTGATCTGCCCTCCAGCGCTGAGGGGCAAGGCGTGATCCAGGGCTTCCTGCCCAGGGAAAGCGTATTTATCCGCAAAGCCGGCGGGACGGCCCACGAGGAACAGGTCGTTGCCGCCAATATCGACACCTTGTTCATCTGCATGTCGCTTAATAATGATTTCAACCTGCGCCGCTTGGAGCACTATCTTGCCATTGCTTGGGACAGCGGGGCGACGCCCGTCATCGTGCTGACAAAGGCCGACCTGTGTGATGACGTGGAGGATAAACTGCTGCGCGTGCAGCTGGTGGCGATGGGTGCGGACGTTCTGGTGACATCCGCCACGGAAGCGGACGGGTATCAGCAGATAGCGGCCTATATCAGGCCGGGCCAGACCATCGCCTTCATCGGTTCATTCGGAGTGGGAAAGTCAACGCTCATCAACAGGCTCCTGGGCGATGAGAAGCTGAAGACAAAGGGCCTGCGCAATGATGACAAGGGACGCCACACGACCACGCGCCGCGAGCTGATCCTCTTGCCCGGCGGTGGCATGGTCATCGACACGCCGGGTATGCGGGAGCTTGGCCTGTGGGATGTGACCACGGGCCTTGACAAGACCTTTGCGGATGTTGAAGAGTTAGCCACCCTTTGCCGCTTCCGGGATTGCAGCCATATGCAGGAACCGGGCTGCGCGGTGCAGGCCGCCATAGAAAACGGAGAACTGTCGGCTGAACGCCTGCAATCCTGGCAGAAACTGAAAACGGAAACCGCGTATGCCCTTGATGCGGAGGGGTATCTGGCGGCAAAGGAAAAGAAGTTCCGGGATATAGCTGTCCTTAATAAAGCGCTGCGAAAAAAGTAAGGCGGATCGCCGCAAACAGCAAGATTGATGGAAATGCCTTCTGCCTATCTTGTCAGCAGGTAGGCCAATATCAACAACAGCCCTACCGCGAAGAGCATCAAGCTGAAGCTCATGGTGCGCAGGGCTTTTCTGACGACGATGTTGGCGTTTTTCCAGGCGGCGGCAAACATATAGACATACTTATGCACTGCAGGGGTGGCCGGGTGTATGACGCGCTGAACGCTGGCGCGCAGGCCATCGGCCAGGCGGCTCAGGCGGTAGGTAAAGCGGTTGCCGACAGGCATTGAGATGTGTTCCTCCTGGCGGGGTTTGAAAAGCGTGCGCATCAGCAGGGAAATGCTCTCGGTGATACTGTCAAAGAAGCGCGCCACGAAAGTGCCCACCGCTATCAGTCCCCGCAGGATGGGCAGGTCCACAGCGAGATCAAATGGGATGCAGACCAGGGTGCCAAGTCTGGTGAGCCCCGTGACCAGTGGGCGATAGACGGCGTTTTCCAGATCAAGCCTCTGAGGCCAGCGGTCAATATACTCCCTGACGCCCGCCTGATTATTACGGGTCAGCCAAAGCCGTACTACCGTGAAGTACAGTGCCAGGCCAATAGCCAGCGATTTTGCCCCGCCGATGAGGTTGGGCGCGGTGAGGAAGTGCACAGCGTGTTCGGGCGTCTTGGCCTCCAGAAAGGGCAGAGCGAGGTTGGCCAGCGGAACCATCAGTTTTTCAGGCGCCAAACCCAATACAAACAGCAGCAGCGCGGAAAAGCCAAGCGCCAGCCCGGACAAACCGTTCATGGAGGCACCCATTTTGTCGAATTCCTTCTGGCGGGTGGGATGCTTCCGGACAAAAATGACGATAAACAGTTTGAGCATGTAGCACAAGGTCAGACCGCCGGTGATGATGAACACCCACTCGGCCAGCTGGTAGGGCAGGGCATTGCCATGCTCGCCCAGGTGCAGGATGTATTCAATGATGCTTTCGTGCAGCAGCGTTTTGCTGGCATAGCCGCTGAACAGCGGGATCCCGCTGAGGCTGGCCGCACCAACCAGGAAGCACAGCATCAGGCCGAATTTACGCCGCCCGAAGCCGCGGATATCATTGAGGTTGAGCTGATGCAGGTTCATGTGCACAACGCCGGCCGCCATAAACAGCATAAGCTTGATCAGGCTGTGGTTGAGCATGTGCAGCACCGTGCCCTGTGCTGCCAGCGCGTTCTCCTCGCCCAGCAGGGCCTGCATGCCGATGCCAAAGAGGATGAAGCCGATCTGGCTCATGGAGCTGCAGGCCAGCGTGCGTTTCAGATCAACCGAAAAAAGCGCCAGCAGCGCGCCCAGGAACATGTTGATCAGCCCCAGGCACAGCAGCAGGTTGCCCCACAGGACATCCTCAAAGAAGAGCCGGGAGGAGATGACAAGGATGCCAAAGATGCCCACCTTGGTGAGGATGCCGCTGAGCAACGCACTGGCCGGTGCCGGGGCGACCGGGTGCGCCTTGGGTAGCCACACATGCAAAGGGAACATGCCGGCCTTGGCTCCAAAGCCAGCCAAGATGAGGGCGCCGGGTAAATACAGACTGCCGCGGTCAACTACCTCAGCGGCGCGCATCATTTCATCAAAGCGCAGGGTGCCGATGCGCGCTTCCAGCAACCACAAACCCATCAGCATGGCCATGCCGCCCAGCACCGCGATGGCCAGGTAGGTCTGTGCCGCGCGCATGGCTGCGGGGGTTTCCTCGTGCGCCACCCAGCAGTAGCTGGTGAAGCTCATGATCTCAAAGAAGAGGAAGGCGGTGATCAGGTCATCTGAAAGGAAGACGCCCACCGTAGCCCCCATCGTCAGGAGCGTGAAGAAGATGTAGCGGCCCTGTTTGTGCCCGTGCGCCATGTACTGCGGCGTCAGCATGGAGGTCATCAGCCACATCAGGCAGGCCACCGAGGCGTACAGCGCCCTGAAACCGTCAAGTCGCAGCTGCAGCTCAAAACCCATCAGGCCGGGCAGGGCGAAAAGCAGCGCTTTGCCCCCGGCGAGCAGCAGGCCGCTTATCAGCATGTCTGCCAGCGTAACGCCGATCAGCAGCCAGTAACCCCAGCGCAGTTTCCTGCGCGCAAGGGCGTAACCCGGCACCGCTGCTAAAAGGGGCAGTGCGACAAGCGCCGGCAATATCCAGTCCATGATATAGTCTACAGCAGGGCGTTTGCCAGGTTGCTGAAGGCATCCAGCATGAAACCCGGGGCCATGCCCAGGATGACAAGCGAAAGCGTCAGGATCAAAATGGGCACGGTCATCATGGCGCTTGGCTCAGCATTGGGCAGCGCCGGCACATGCTCGCCATCCGTCATGCTGCCAAAGAAGGCAGATACGGCGGGCGGCAGCAGATAGCCTGCCGTCAGCAGGGCTGAAACAAGCAGGATGGTGGGCACAAGCCAGGTGAAAACAGGTACGGGCATAGCGCTTGCCACCGCCCCCTGCGCGATGTACCACTTGGAGATGAAGCCGCCAAGCGGGGGAATGCCAACCAGACTGATGGAAGCGAAGGTAAACAGCCACATTGTCAGCGGCATGCGTTTGCCAAGGCCGCGCATCTCATCCACACGGGTGAGCCCGGTCTTGAAGATAATGGCGCCCGCGCAAAGGAACAGCGCATCCTTGCTCAGCGCGTGGAAAACGAGCTGCAGCAGGGCGCCGTCAAAGGCAGTCTTGTCAAGCAGGAAGAGGCCGCACAGCACGTAGCTCACCTGCGAGACGCTGGAGTAGGCCAGGCGCTTTTTGAGCGTCTTTTCCCTCAGCGCCAGCATGGAACCCATGAAGACGGTCAGTGTGGCGCAGCCCAGAAGCGCCATCTGCACCCAGCTGCCGCGGATGAAATCCGGACCTACCACGTAAAAGATGATACGGAAAATGGCCAGTACACCGGCCTTGGTGATCACGCCCGAAAGCACCGCGGAGGCAGGGGCCGGGGCCACAGGGTGGGCGGTGGGCAGCCAGCCATGCAGGGGGAACATGCCTGCCTTGGTGCCAAAGCCCAGGATGGTGATGAAGATGACGCCCAGCATGGCTTCACGTGAGATGGTCAGGTTGTCTGCCAGCAGCGAGCCGCCCGCCACAAAAAAGCGGGAACCCATATTGGGCGTCAGCATGAAGATGCCAAGCAGGCCCATGGTGGCGCCCGCGACGGAATAGATTAGGTACTTGATACCGGCTGCCACCGCCTCCTTGGTGCGCGTATGCAGCACCATCGGCATGGAGATAAAGGTCATCGCTTCAAAGAAGAGGTACATGGTCACCATGGTGCCGGACAGGGTCAGCGCCATCAAGCTGCTCAGAGTCAGCAGATAGAAGGCATAGTAGCTCTTTTCATTTTGTTCATGCTGCATATAGCTGAATGAGTAAAAGCCGGATATGGTCCACATCAGCGCCATCACCACCGAGAAGATACGGCTGGTGCCATCTGAACGCAGTGCGATGGGCAGCTGCTCGGTCATCTTGAAGAGCACTATGGTCCGCTCCGCATCCATCGCGATGAGCGCTACTACGATGCATTCCAGCACCATCACCGCGCCCACGAAGCCGCAGCGGTTCTCCCTGCGCTCGTTCAGCCAGGGGATCCACATCACCAGGATGCCGCAGACAGCGGGAAGCAGGACGGCCGTGACCAGTAGAATGCCTTGCATGCCATTTCCTCCCGAGTGTATATGTTGGCCAAGTATAAGCCGCTTTGCGCGGCGCCAAAGCGATTATAGCCGCCGACGCATTCAAAGTCAATCAAGCAAAGGCGTTTCATGATGCGTTGACGGGCCTTGCCGCCGGGGCCTAACCATTCACATACTCCTTGACAAAACACGGGAAGCGCCTATAATGCGTGTGCTGACTGGCCAGGTTATTCTGGGGTTTTGACCCCTTTGCCTGCAAGCAACCAGTCACACCAGGGAGGGCGGCAAAATGTCCGTGCAGGGCTTTAGTCTGATCGTATTGGCTCTGTGCGCACTTTTATCCTTCCTCATTTTCCGGCCTGTTTCCCGGCAGCTGGCGCAAGGCAAGGCAGACAACAAGGTCGCCGTATACTTTACGCTGCACACGGTACTTGGCGCAGCCTGCTTAAGCGCGGCCTTCCTGATTGGCCGTGGGATGGATAAGGGCAGCCTGCTGCCCCTGATTGCGGCAGCACTTGGCTGGACGCTGCCCGCGGGCATACTGGCGGTGCTGGCCGCAAAGAAACTGAGGCATTCCCCAAGCCCCAAAAAAGAGGTGTAAGCATTGGAAGAAACAAGCGAAGTTCTGTTTCATATTGGCCCGCTTGGCGTCACAGGCGAAGTGACGACAATGTGGGTCATCATGGCGCTGCTGGTTCTGTTTTCCATCCTGGCGACACGCCGACTGAAGGAAAAGCCGGGCCGCCTGCAGAATCTGGCGGAGATGGCAGTGGAGAAGCTGCATAACTACTATGCAGGCATCCTGGGGCAGGAGAGGACAAGCAAATATTTCCCTCTGCTGGCTACGCTTTTCATCTTCGTCATATGCACCAACTTTTCCGGACTGTTTCCTGGTGCCGGGACGGTAAAGGGCTTCAAAGCACCGACTTCTTCGCTGTCTGTGACGGCTGGGCTGAGTTTGCTGGTTTTCATCTCCCTGCAGGTGCTGGGAATCAAGGCGCACGGCGTCAAGGGCTACTTCGCACACTTTGTAAAGCCCATGTTCTTCATGCTGCCCTTTTTGCTTATTGACGAGATCGTGCGCCCGGTATCGCTGGCGCTGCGTCTTTTCGGCAACATATTCGGCGAGGAAACAGTGACGGTGCAGCTATATCAGATCCTGCCCATCGGCGCCCCGCTGCTGATGATGGTGCTGAGCCTCTTGTTCTGTGCCATACAGGCCATCGTCTTCACCATGTTGACCGCTATCTACCTGGAAGATGCCACAGCCCTTGAAACTTAACTTGGGTTTGACATAGACATACAAAGGATAAAGGAGATTCACATTATGGATGCCAATTCCGTTTACGCCCTTTCTGCGGCGCTTGCCATCGCGTTTTGTACCGTGTTCCCCGCCTGGGCCCAGGGCATGACCGCCCGTGCCGCAATGGAAAGTATTGCGCGTCAGCCTGAGGCTGCCGGTGAAATCCGCTCCACGCTCATCATCTCGCTGGCTCTGATGGAAGCACTGACCATTTATGGCCTGTTGATTGCCTTCATGCTGATTGGCAAGATTTCATAAAGGAAAGCGCAATGAGCATTGACATTTCCCTGCTGGTCTGGACGATCTTCAACTTTTTCGTCCTGATGCTGCTGCTCAATCACTTCTTGTACAAACCGCTGCTGAATTTTATGCGGGAACGCCGGCAGCGCATTGATGCGGGCATTGGGGCCGGCCGTCTGAGTCAGCAGCATCTCCTGGAAGCGGAGCAAGACTTCATGGCAAAGCAAAAAGCTATGCGCCTTGCGATGCAAAAGCAGGCGGATGATGCAGTTCGGGTGGTTCTTGAGCAAGACAAGAAACGGACCGAGGCCGTGGATGTTGCTGCCAAACACAGGCGCGATCAGGCAATTATCGCTTTCCGCCGGGAGCAGGAGCTGATGCAGGACGAATTGGCTATGCAAATCCCCAAGATGATGGATATCCTCAGCCTAAGACTTGAGTCACAAGGCACGGAAGGCAGTCGAGATGCGATTAATATATCAGATCATTAACTTTGCGCTGCTTGTGCTCATCCTGTGGTTTTTTGGCCGCAAGATGATTGCGGGCATGTTCACAAGGCGCAAAGTCAAGATCATTGGCGACCTGGAAGCGATGCTGGCAGGCCATAAAACCGCACAGGAGAGCGACTTGCGGCTGAAGGAAGCCCAAGTTGCGCATGAGACAGCGCTTGCGCAAAGCGCCATGGAGATTCACACCCGTAACGCGGCAAGCCTTGCGGAGACGCAGGCTATGCTGCAGTCTGCAAACACGCAGCGCGAGCAGGCACTGCAGGTGAGCATCGGTAACGCACGGCGAAGCATGATCAAGCGCCTGAAGCGCAAGATGCTGATAGACGTGGCGGATTTTGCGCCTGAAACCCTGCGCATCCCGGATGACTACGGTCTGCGCAGCCTTCAGCGCATCCAGGCCCTGATAGCGCCTACACGCGCGGATCTGGTGTACTTGAAAGCAGCGCACAGCCTGCCCCTCAAACTTTCAAGCGTCGCAGCCCTGGATGAGGCCTCTGTCCTGGGACTCTCCGAGTCGCTTCGTAGCAAATTCCCGACTGTTGACTGGCCGGAAGGAGCCTTTGTCCCCTGCACGCTTGACCCCGCGCTGCTGGGCGGGGTGAAACTGCAGATCCACGATACTGTCTATGATGGCAGCGTGCAAAACCTGCTGGAGATGGTGGCTACAGGCATCACCATCACCACGCCAGACCCGGAGGACGGACTCAAGCAGGTGGAGGCCAAGTTGGAAAACGCCTTCCATAATCTCGATACTGATGTCAAGATATATCAGGTTGGACGTGTTGAGAGCGTCTCCGATGGCATTTGCCTGGTCTCCGGACTTTCCGATGCGTTGTTCGGCGAACTTTTGCGTTTTGAATCCGGCGTTGAAGGCATGGTGATGAACCTGGATCAAGACAGTATCGGCTGTGTGCTTTTTGGTGAGTTTGAGAAGGTCGAAGAAGGCAGTCAGGCACGCCGTACCGGCCACGTCATTGAGGTGCCGGTTGGCGATGAGCTTCTGGGCCGCGTGGTTGATGGATTGGGCAAACCTATCGACAACCTTGGCGATATGCTGATTAGGCAAACCCGTCCCGTAGAGATGCCGGCTCCCGGCATCATTGACCGCAAATCCGTGGATGTGCCGCTGTATACGGGCGTCAAGGCAGTGGACGCGCTGATCCCCATCGGCCGCGGCCAGCGAGAGTTGATCATTGGCGACCGCAAGACAGGGAAGTCCGCCATCGCAGTTGATGCCATCATCAACCAGAAGGACAAGGGCGTACTTTGCATCTATGTTGCCATCGGGCAGAAGGAAACGACGGTCGCCGGCATCACCCAGGTGCTGCGCAAGCATGGGGCAATGGACTATACCATCATTGTCTGCGCGGACGCTTACCACTCTGCCCCCATGCAATACATCGCGCCCTATACAGGCACCAGCATGGGTGAGTATTTCATGAGCCAGGGCAAGGATGTGTTGATCGTTTATGACGACCTGTCCAAGCACGCTGTCGCCTACCGTGAGATTTCCTTGCTGCTGCACCGGCCATCCGGCCGCGAAGCCTTCCCGGGTGATGTATTTTACCTGCATTCGCGACTGCTCGAGCGCAGCGCGCGCCTTACACCGCAGGCCGGTGGCGGTTCCATGACGGCCTTGCCCATTATTGAGACGCAGGAGGGCGACATTTCCGCTTACATTCCCACAAATGCAATCTCCATTACCGATGGGCAGATATTCCTGGAAAGCGATCTTTTCAACGAGGGTCAGGTGCCTGCGATCAACATCGGCTTGTCGGTTTCCCGCGTTGGCGGTACGGCGCAAATCGGGCCTATGCGGCAAGTGTCAAGCCGTCTGCGCATGGAGCTGGCTCAGTACCGTGAGTTGTCCAGTTTCTCCCAGTTTGGCTCTGACCTGGACCAAGGGACAAAAGACAGCCTGGCGCGCGGCGACCGCATGATGTACGCATTGCGTCAGGCACAATACCGGCCCGTGCCGGTAACCCTGCAAGTGCTGATGCTGCAAGCCGTTGCCAGAGGCTTAGCCGATGATGTCGACCCCAAGGACATTCCCCGCTTCGAAGCCGCGTTGTGCAAAGGCTTTCAATTGAGCTACCCTGAACTTCTTGAACGCCTTGCCCAGCCTAAAAAGCTGGATGATGATGAACTGAAGGTCTTGAGCCGGGCGATCGCTCACTGCAAGGAGACCTGGCAGTGAAGGAGAATGCCAGCGCCATCAAGCGGCGGCTGAAGAGTGTCCAAAGCATCGGTCAGATGACAAGCGCAATGAAAACTGTTTCACTGTCCAAGTACAACAGGGTTCTGGCGCGGCTCAAAGCGATACGCCCTTATAGCGCGCAATGCGCAAGGCTGCTGGCTCTGGTGGGCAGCAAGGATGCGTCCGGCGGGGAGCAGGGCACCACCTATTTTGTGGCGGTGACGGCCAACCGGGGTCTGTGCGGCTCCTACAACATTGACCTTTGGGGCAAGCTGGAACAAACGTTGGCCCGGCAGACAAAGCCATATCGCCTTGTGCTGTGCGGACAGTGGGGGATAGACCGAAGCCGGGAAAGGCACCTGGAAAACATCGACAAGACCTTTGCCTTTCATGATGTGCCAAGCGCCGCCGAGGCGGCGGAACTGAGCGCTTACCTTGAGGGCCTTTGGCAGGGCTGCCAAGCCGGCGAAATCAGTTTTATCAGCCAGGCCTTTCGCAACATATTGAGCCAATCACCGCAGATACAGCGCTTGCTGCCCTTGGAGCAAACACAAGGCAGCGGAGAAGAGATTTTCTGCCTGCCTGACAGATTATCCGTGTCGAAGGCTGTGGCAGCCCGCTGCATGCAGGCCAGGGTGCATGAATTGCTGCTGTCGGCTATGGCCGGCGCGCATGGGGCTTCATTGATGGCTATGCGCACGGCCACTGACAACTCCGAAAATATGGAACAGGAATTGGAACGCAAGCTCAACCACATCCGTCAGACCTCGGTCACCACCCAGGTGCTCGAGCTTTCACGCGGTATCTGAGCCGTCCCTCTACAGGAGATAAGAATGTCAACAGGTTGGATTACACGCATTATTGGGCCTGTCATCGATATCCAGTTTCCCCAGGGTGAGAAGCTTCCGGACATCTATAACGCCATTGAGGTGCTCCTGGGTACGGATACGATCGTGCTGGAGGTGCTGGCGCAAATAGGCAATGGTAGCGTGCGCTGTATATCGCTTTTCCCTACCGATGGTTTGGCGCGCGGAGTCGAAGCAGTGGATACGGGAAGTTCCCTGTCGATGCCGGTTGGCAACAGCACCCTGGGCAGAATGCTCAATGTGGTGGGTAAGCCCATCGATGGCAAGGGCCCGATCCTGACTGATGAGTTTTGGCCCATTCACCATAAGGCACCCTCGTTTACCTACATTGTCCCTTCCATGGACATTTTGGAAACGGGCATCAAAGTCCTTGATTTGATGACGCCATTTTGCAAAGGCTCAAAAATCGGTCTCTTTGGCGGCGCGGGCGTTGGGAAGACTGTGCTCATCATGGAGCTTATCCGCAACATCGCATATGAGCACAGTGGCTGTTCGGTCTTTGCCGGGGTTGGAGAACGCTCAAGGGAAGGCAATGACCTGTGGGTAGAGATGCAGGATTCCGGCGTCATAGACAAGACTGCCCTGGTCTTTGGCCAAATGAACGAACCACCGGGAGCGCGCTTGCGGGTGCCGCTGTCGGCATTGACGCTGGCGGAATATTTCCGCGAAGTAGGGCATCAGGACGTGCTGCTGTTCATTGATAATATCTTTCGCTTCACTCAGGCTGGGGCAGAGGTCTCTGCGCTGCTTGGCCGCATGCCTTCTGCCGTGGGCTATCAGCCCACCCTGGCAACCGAAATGGGCATGCTGCAGGAACGTATTGTCTCCACGCAAAATGGCTCTGTCACCTCGGTGCAGGCCGTCTATGTCCCGGCAGACGACCTGACTGATCCGGCCCCGGCGACGACCTTCAGCCACCTGGACGCTACAACTGTGCTCAGCCGCAACATTGCCGAGCTGGGGATCTATCCTGCAGTGGACCCATTGCTGTCGAGTTCACGCATTCTCTCGCCCGAGAATGTCGGCCAGGAGCATTATGATACCGCCCAGGCGGTGCTGAAGATACTGCAGCGTTATACGGAACTTCAGGATATCATTGCCATCCTGGGCATGGATGAGCTGTCTCCTGAGGACAAACTGGCTGTCAACCGCGCCCGCAAGGTGCAGCGCTTTATGTCTCAGCCTTTCCATGTGGCGGAGAACTTCACAGGCATCCCCGGCGCCTATGTGCATATCCAAGACACCATCAAGGGCTTCCGGGCAATCCTTGGCGGCGACTGCGACACATTGCCCGAATCCGCGTTCATGATGGCAGGCACCTTGGAAGATGTATACAAGGCGGCTCACAAATGAGCGGCGCTATCAGGCTGAGTGTGCTCTCACCCGATGGCGAGGCTTTTGCAGCTGCCTGCGATGCCGTCACCCTGCCCGCCCTGGATGGCAGCATCGGCATTATGAAGGGGCACGCCCATATGGTTGCCGCGCTGAAGGCAGGCACCGGGCACTATACAATTGATGGCGTCAAACATGATTTCACGGTTTTGCCCGGACTTGCGGAAGTAAGTGATGACACGGTGGTCATTGTGATGGACGCAGCCAAGGGTAGTCCATAAGGCGCAGCACGCAGCCGCACATACGTGTACTTGAAAAATCCCCGGCGGCTCGCAGAGCGCCGGGGTTTTCAACATTGCGTGAATCGCAGGGTTTTAGCGGGTTGCCAGCAGCGCCAGCAGCGCGCCGCCAACCAGACCGGAATCCGGGTACAGCGCGGGGGGCATGATGAACCTGTCCATATCATGCAGCGCCGGGGATGATAGATAGCCGCCCAGTAGATCCGTGACATGTCTGCGCACCATGGGGTAAAGGTCCAGGTGGTGCATCACGCCTCCGCCCAATAGGATGCGCTGGGGGGAAACCGTCATCAAAGCGTTGACGCAGATCTGGGCCAGGTAATAGGCTTCCATCTCCCACCCGCGGTGATCGCCGGGTAGATCCTGGGCCGGCATCGCCCAGCGCGCCTGCATGGCAGGGCCCGCGGCAAAACCCTCCGCGCAGTTATCGTGATAGGGGCATACGCCGCGCGTCAAAGGGTCCTGCGGATGGCGCGATAGGATGATGTGCCCCCATTCGGGGTGGATCAGACCATGCACCAGCTGGCCTTCTGTCATCAAGCCGCCGCCGATGCCGGTGCCTACCGTGATGTAAAGCACATTTCGCAGACCCTGCGCGGCGCCCAGGCGCACCTCGGCAAGCACCGCGCCGTTGACATCGGTATCGATGGCGCAGGGCACCCGCAGGGCTTCTCTAAGCCTGTTCAGCAGGGGGAAATTCCTCCAGGTAAGCTTGGGGGTATTTGTGATGTTGCCGTAGCTTGGTGATTGGGGGTCAAGGTCGACTGGGCCAAAGGTGGCGATGCCCAGTGCATCAAGCCTCTGTCCCTGGAAGAAGGTCAGAATGTCGGGCAGGGTATCCTCTGGCAAGCGGGTCTTACAGCTGGCGCTGCGGATGATGCGGCCTTTTTCATCGGCCAGGCCCATCACCATCTTGGTACCGCCTGCTTCCAGTGTCCCCAGCAGCATCAGAACAGATCCGTTTCCGTCTCTATGATCTTGGACTGATCCTTGAGCATGTTCTGGAAGCGCTGACGGAAAGTGGCTGCTTCCTTTTTGAGCTTCTCTATTTCCCTGCGCGTGGCCTGACGCTCGGCTTCCAGATCAGTCAGCTCGGGGTCGGGCACCAACTCTTTGGCCTGCTTCTGGGCATCATTCAGGATGGCTTCAGCCCGTTTCATGGCATCGTCAAGCGCCTCATCGCAGTTTTGCTGGGTCTTGGCCAACAGCTTCTGGGCGGTCTCGATATCCACCGGAACGCTGGGCTCTTCATCCCTTAGGCCGCTCATGGTGCTGATAGGGGGCAGCGAAACCGGCACCGCCATGGGCGCTGCAGGCAGCGGCGCGTAGGAGGAAGATGGCTGGTCAGCACGCTGCTTGAGCTGCTCACGCAGGGTCTGGATGGTGTTGTTCAGGTCGATCATTTCGTCGCAGATCGCGTCCAGGAACTCATCAACCTCTACGGGGTCATAGCCGCGCACCTTGGTTTTAAACTCTTTTTCCTCGATCATGGTGACTGTGATAGGCATATCGCGTCTCCTCTCAGCTGTTGAATGGCTTATAGCGCCGCGTAGCGCGGTGCGGGTTCTTCATAGGATTGATAAGCGTTGTTTGCGTCCTGCTGATAGCTTCCCTGTCCCTGCGCCGGGCTTTGTTCACCCTGCTGAGGGGCAAACTGCATCTGCGGGACGACGCCATAGCCCTGCTGCACTGAAAAATCCTGTGGCGGGCGCTGGTCTGGGACTGGCGCCGCGGGCGCGCGGTAAAGCGGGGCCTGCTGCGGCCTGGGCTGGGCGTTGGCGTTGGAGGTGGTGGGGTCGGTGTAGACCGTCATGCCGCTGGGGGCCATGATATAAAAACCGATCCGCGAGGACAGCCGGGTCATTGTGCCATTCAGGGCATAGCAGGCGCCTGTCAGCATATCCACATAGCGGCGGATCTCAGCTTTATCGATCAACTGATCCATGACGATCAGCGTGCACTGGCCCTTGCGCAGGCAGCTCATGGCCTGGCGGCAGCTATTGATATTGAAGACATTGATGACGTAGGCATCTACCATGCGGGTCTCGGCAGCAGGCTTGACGCCCGGGAAGGGCACCAGATTCTCTGGCACGGGCGCCTGAGGCTGGGCATAGGCCGCGTTTTGGTAGGCAGTCTGATCCTGATGCTGCTGAGACCTGCGGTTACGGCCACTGTCCTTGAAAGGCTCGGGGTTGAACTGCGATTGGAATGTCGGCTGCTCCGGCGCCGCGGGTGCCTGCTGGGGCTGCTGGTAGGCAGGCTGTTGATAGGCAGACTGTTGATAGGCAGGCTGCTGATACGCGGGTTGCTGATAGGTGGGCTGTTGATAGGCGGGTTGCTGATACACTGGCTGCTGGTAGTCCTGCTGATAAGGATCCTGCGCGCCATAGGGCTGCGCGGGTGATACCTGGGGCTGCTGATAGGCCTGCTGCGGCTGGGCATAACCCTGCTGTGGGTAAACGGCGCCGGACGTGTAGGTTTGCTGCGCGCTCTGGTAGGCCTTGTCCGTTTCATAGCCTTGATGTTCAGGCTGGGACGTCTGCCTGCCGTGCAGATAGGGATTATTCCTACCCAGTACAAACGCCTGTTTGATCTGGTCAAGCGCAGAGCGAAAGTCCATGTGGTTCCTCCTCAAATGAGATGAGACACCTGCCCCTGTCGAATCGTTTCCATTATAGGGGGAAATGTCCTTTGACGCAAGTGTCAGTACAGCTGTACGCTCAGGCCTTCATACAGATGGCTGGGATTGAGCGGCACGACGTAGGTCTGCGTCTGATCCTGGGAAACGATGACGATGGGCACGATATATTGCCCTTCCTTGAACTGCACCACCACGCCCCTGATACCGTCCTTGTCAACGATGGCATTGTTGGGCACGGCATAGGTGATGACAGAGGTGGACAACTGCACATGGCAGGCGCGGATGTTGAGCACCGGGTCAACGGGGGAGTTGACTGTCAGCCGCACCAACATGTCGCCGCCTGAGCGGGTGACGCTCTCGACCACGGCAGCCACGGTGGTATTGTCAAAGCTCTCGATCATGATCTGGTAGTTTTCACCCACCACCGGGTTCCAGCTCAGGTCATCAGCCAGCATCAGCACCGCCCACTCATAGGGGCGCACCAGGCGGTAGATATCCATGCTGTTCTTAGGCCGAACATAGGATTCAGGCACCTGGCCCTCATACATGCTGCGCACCTGCTGGGGGTTGAACACGGTGAAGTTTGACATGTTCAGCGCTCCTTCAATGCCATCTGTATAAAAGGAAACAATGCCGTTGTCACTGGCGGTATATTGCTTGGTCCAGGTCTCGATACGCTGCAGCTGGTTGTTCTCATTGTCATACAGGCGCGTCAGCTTGGTGTCATCGGGGTACTTTTGCTTCATGTAGGTGTAGCGGCTGTTGATGGCCTCCTTGAGCAGGCTTTCCTGATTGAGCAGGTTGCCATGCGCGCCCTGCACCAGCGCGCGGGTCTCCATCGCGCGGTCAAAAATGGTGGTATCCAGCAGCTGCAGGCGGGTGTCGGGCGAGGCGACCTCCCCTATCAGGATCTTCAGGTACTCCTTGATCTGCTGGCGATAGTTCTGCAGGCTGTTGAGCTCGCGGTTGCTGAAGCCTGTGGTGTAGACAGTGCAGACAGGGTCGCCGCGGTTGACGCTTGCGTTTTCCTGTGCGATGTACTTGATGTCAGAAACGCCTTCCTGCATGAAGACGGTCTCATCACGCACGATGATGGCGTTGCCGGCGTAGGTGGAGCCCTGTCTGGAAATGGTGACGATGGCGGTGCGGGCCTGCTTGTTGTCAAGCAGCTGGGTGATGCCCATCACGCCCAGCACTATGACCAGGGCGGCCAGGCCGATGTAGAGATAGATCATCAGGCTGCGCCGGTGGAGAGGGGCCTGATAGGGTATGCGCTCGGGCAGCTCCTGGCCAGGCGGCGTGGGACTGCCTGGGGGGATATAGTTGTCCGTGCCTCCGGGCGTCAGCGGTGCCTGGGGAAACTGCGCGAAGGGATCCTGCAGGGGTCCTTCATAGGGCGGCGGAACGGGTATAGTTTGCTGTGGCTGTGGCGTCTGCGTCTGCCTTGGCCCCTGCGCGGGCGTAAAATAGCCGTCCTCATCAGGCTGCGGATAGGCAGGCGGCTGCGCACCCTGAGCGGATGGAGAAAAGCCGGGCTGGCTTCTGAAAAAGCCGCCCTGATCGTCCTGTTCAGCGGGATTCCGGTTTGACATCTTCCCTCCGGTCACGCCAATAAAAATCTGCTCACGCCTGCGCTTTGTGCAGTGCAGTGTGTACAGAATAACGCCAAAGCGATGTTTTGTAAAGATTTTGTAATGTTTAGGATGACAGCCCTTCGCACAGCGCCCGTGCGGCGCGCAGGCCATCAACTGCGGAAGACATGATGCCCCCTGCCATGCCCGCCCCTTCACCCGCGGGGTAGATGCCCTTGATATTGCTTTCAAAATTGGCATCGCGCGGGATGCGCAGCGGGGAGGAAGATCGCGTCTCGACGCCCGTCAGCACCGCGCCGCCACTGGCAAAACCGTCCAGCTGTCGGCTGAAGCGCAGCAGCGCTTCCTTGATGCCCTGCGCCGCAAAGTCGGGCAGGCAGGCGCGCAGATCGCCCAAAATGACCCCCGGCCTCACCGTTGGCAGCACGTCCTCAAGCGCCGTGGAGGGTTTATCAGCCAGAAAATCCCGCGCCAGCTGCGCCGGGGCGTGATAAATGCCGTCGCCCATGAGAAAGGCCTGGCGCTCATAACGCCGCTGAAAGGCGTAGCCTGACAGCGCGTCATCGCCTGCGAAATCTAAAGGCAGCACATCGACCAGGATTGCCGCGTTGGCATTGCATCCGGTGCGCAGATAGGGGCTCATGCCGTTGACGCACAGGTGTCCGGGCTCGGAGCTGGCATTGACCACGCTGCCGCCCGGGCACATGCAGAAGGTATAGGCGCCTCGGCCGCCGCTTGTCTTGCAGGCCAGGTGGTATTCGGCAGGCGGCAAGGCAGCTTTATCTGCGGCCTTGCCGTACTGGGCGCGGTCGATGACATTTTGATGCTGCTCAAGGCGCAGGCCAATGGAAAAGGGTTTGGGCAGCATCTGCAGGCCGCGGTCAAACAGTCTGCGCTGGGTGTCCCTGGCGCTGTGCCCCAGGGCGACGATCAGGTGCCGGGCAGGAAGCTCCCGCGTTTGGCCGCCCTGCTCAAAGCGGATGGCGCGCAGTTGCCCGTCTGAAACCTCGATATCCTCCAGCCGCGCAGAAAAGCGAATGTCGCCGCCCAGGCGCTCTATCTCATGGCGGATGGCCTTGACCACTTTTGGCAGTTTGTCGGTGCCGATGTGCGGACGAGCCAGAAAGAGGATATCTTCCGGCGCGCCAAAGTCATGCAGGGTGTGCAGCACCTCCCGGCACAGCGGATCCTTGATGCCGGTGGTCAGCTTGCCGTCTGAGTAGGCACCCGCGCCTCCCTCGCCAAACTGCATGTTGCTGTCTTTGTTCAGTATTCCTTCTGAAAAGAGGCGGCTGATGCTGCGCGCGCGCTCATCCACCGGCATGCCCCGTTCCAGTACCACAGGCTTCAGGCCGGCCCGGGCCAAATACAGCGCCGCAAAAAGCCCGCAGGGGCCCAGTCCCACCACCACGGGTGGGAGGGCTGAATTGGCTTTTTGTATCTGCAGGCGCTCTGCCGGAGCGATGATCTGTGCGTCCTTCAGTTTCAGGCGTTCCAGCAGCGCCAGCTCATCGCCGCCTATTTGGACATCTACCGCATAGACAAAATGCACATCACCCTTGTCACGCGCGTCCACGCTCTTTTTGGCGATGCGCAGGGCATTGACATCTTCCCGCTTCAGGTGCAGGCAGCGCAGAGCTTCTGCCAAGGCGGCCTCATCGCCCTGTTCAGGCCTTATCTTGATGTTGCTCAGGCGTATCATGATATTACCTCTTTCATGCAGCCCTTCAGGGCCTGCCCGAGCATAGCATATCTAATTGCCGCATTCAATGCTGATCTGGTTGAATATCTGCAGCACGTCTTCCAGCCGCAGCGCTGCCTTGTCCGGGCCCGATTTATCCAGTATCGCCTGGCCCTGATGCAGCATCAGCAGGCGGTCGCCGTAGTCAAGGGCAAAGCGCAGGTTGTGGGTGACCATGATGGCCGTGAGCTTGCCCTCTGTCACCATCTGATGGGTCAGGCGCATGATGATTTCCGCCGCCTTGGGGTCAAGGGCCGCTGTGTGCTCATCCAGCACCAGGAAATCGATGGGGTTGAGCCGGCTCATCGTCAAGGCCAAAGCCTGTCGCTGGCCCCCTGAAAGGCTGCCTGCCCTGGCCTGCAGCATATTCTCCATGCCCAGGCCCAGCTCAGCCAGCATCTGGCGGTATCTGCCGATTTGCGTTTTATCAGTGCCCGGGCGCAGGTTCATGCGTTTGTACTTGCTGTCTGCCAGGGCCATGTTTTCAAGGATCGTCATCTTGGCGCAGGTGCCAAGCGCCGGGTTCTGATATATGCGGGCAATGCGGCGCGCGCGCACATGCTCCTTTTGCCGCGTGATGTCCGTGCCGTCCAGCACTAGCCGGCCGGCATCCACCGGGATGGAGCCGCACAGGATATTGAGCAGGCTGGTTTTTCCGGAGCCGTTGCTGCCCACCACGGAGATGAACTCGCCCTTGCCTACCGAGAGCGAGAAATCTTCAAACAGGCACAGCTCGCGCACAGTGCCGGGGTTATAGATCTTGCGGATGTGCTGCAGTTCAAGCATTGGCCTTCTCCTTGCGCGGCCGGGCGCCAAGCGCCAGGATGGTGAGGAACAGTGCCGCAGTCACCAGCTTCATGTCCATGGGAGACAGGCCGCAGCTGATAGCAAAGGCCACGCACAGTTTGTAGACGATGGCGCCGATAATGACCGCGGTGGTGGTCCTGACCAGCTCCAGCTTCCTGAACAGGTTGATGCCGATGATGACGGATGCCAGGCCCAGCACCATCGCGCCCGTGCCCATGGAGATCTCAAACATACGCTGCTGCTGGCAGAGGATGGCGCCCGATAGGGCCACCAGGGCGTTGGCCAGCACCAGGCCCGCGATCTTGACATTGCCCTTGTCACGGGCTAGCGAGGTGACCACGGTCTCATTGTCGCCCGCGGCGCGCAGCAGGTAACCCGCCCGGGTGCTGAGGAAGCCGTCCAATAGCAGCTTGAGCAGCAGGATGATCGAAAAGACGATCACAAGCACTCTCAGATCGACTGGCAGGAAATCTGCCAGGGGATTGTTGCGAAACAGGGTGGTTTGGCTGCGCGGGATGGACAGCAGGGATAGCCCACCCGTGATGCGCAGGTTGATGCTGTAAAGCGCCGTCATCATGATGATGCCGCTGAAGAGCGCGCGCACCTTGAGCTTGACATGGATCAGCCCAGTGCACAGTCCGGCAAGCGCTCCCAGCAAGGTAGCAGCCAGCAGCGCCGGCAGGGGTCCCCAGCCTGCCAGGATCAGGCTGGTGGACACCGCGCCGCCAAGGGGAAAGCTGCCGTCTACGGTGAGGTCGGGGAAGTCAAGGATGGCATAGGTGAGCATGAGGCCCAGCGCCAGCACGGCGTAAATGAGGCCCTGCTCAAGAGTGCTGGGAAGGGTGGCGACAAAGCTGCTTAACAAGGCTGCCTCCGGTTTTTACGCATGAGGGGGTTCACTTGTCTACGTCCTGGCCGCGGGCCAACAGGTCCGGGGGAAGGGTGAGGCCCATTGCCTGGCAGGCCTTGGCGCTATAGTACAGCGCGCTCTCCTGGATCAGTTCAAAGGGGATGCTGGCCGCGTCTTCGCCTTTCAGCACCCTGGCGGCCAAGGCGCCGGTCTGGCGGCCCAGTGCCAGGTAATCCAGACCCTCTGCCGCTACGCAGCCGCGCACGACCTGCTCGATCTCACTGCCGTAGACGGGTATTTTCGCTGGATCCGTTGCGTCAAGCACTGTGTCCAGGTACTGCACCACAGTGTTGTCAGTCAGCATCGTGAGCAGATCGACCTTGCTCAGCAGTGCCGGCAAAGCCAGGGCGATGTCGGGGCCTGCGCTGATGCCGCTTGGCTCAACGGTGAAGCCATACTCGCCCGCCATCTCCTGATAAAGCTTGAGCTGCACTTGGGAGTTGATCTCGCCCAGGGTATAGAGGATGCCGATGACCTTGGCCGTAGGCTGCATGGCGCGGATGGTTTCCAGCTGCTGCTTGACGGGCAGCAAGTCGCTTGTGCCGGTGGTGTTGCCTTCGCCCAGACCCTGCGCGTTGGCCAGGCCAGCTTCGATAGGTGCGGATACGGCGGAATAGATGACGGGGATCTTGCCGTCTGAGGCGTTGTTGCTTACCACGGCCATAGGGGTCGCGATGGCGCAGATCAGATCCACCTGCGTGTCGACAAAGGCCGCGGCAATGGCGGCGGCGATGCCCATGTCGGCCTGCGCGTTTTGATAATCGATCACCAGGTTTTTGCCTTCTTCAAAGCCCGCTTCCTTGAGCCCCTCAATGAAACCAAGGCGGCAGTTGTCAAGCGAGCCATGCACCGCGAACTGTGCGATGCCGATGCGATAGGTCTTTTCAGCGGCCAGTGCGCCGCCCAGGGTGGATAGCATTACGAGTGCCAGTATAAGGGCTGTCAGCTTTTTCATGGGATGATCTCCTCTTCTTTTTATGTGTTCCTGATGGATGAGCATTGTCCTAGACACAAGGCTCCCACGCGCATACAAGCGTTGGCGCTGTGTACATGGTATCATCCCCTTTCATCTCATGTATGGATAACAAAAACCGCCTCAGCAATTGCTTGAGGCGGTGTGACCGCGGTACCACTCAAATTGGCTCGAAAGCCCACTTTATCCATATACCATCATATATGCCGCCATGATAACGGGTGCGGATCCCGTCATGAGCTACTCGCAAACGCTTTCGCCCCTGCCCTCAGGAGTCCATTCACCAACTGCTTGCAGACCGCTTTGCACCACCCGCGGCTCTCTTGACTGCTTGCCTTGCTGCCTACTTTGCTCCCTCATGGGTTTATGTGCGCATTATAAAGCGGCGGGATCAGCTTGTCAAGCGGAATTGCGGTTGACAGGCAAGCCCAAAATCGTTAGGATGAGACAGGGTTTTTCCAAGGGATTTCAAGCCGGAGGTGTCATGCGCCGCTGTTTTTGTCTTGTTTTTGCGCTGCTTTTGCTGTCTATGTCTTCCTTTGCGGAGAACACGGAGATTCTGCTCACCTTCACGGGAGACTGCACGCTGGGCAGCGAAGAGCGGCTGCGCGCAAAATCCTTCTCATTTGACAGCTATATCACGCAGCACGGCTATGCCTATCCTTTCGAGAAGGTGCAGTCACTCCTGGCCCATGACGATGTGACGGTCATCAATTTGGAAAGCGTGCTTTATGCCTACGAGAGAAACCGCCTCCCCAAGACCTACAACTTTCGGGGGCCGCTTGACTTTGTCAACATCCTGGGCGCCGGCAGCGTCGAGCTGGCATACCTTGGCAACAACCACACCGGCGACTATGGCTGGCAGGGCCTCGCAAGCACCATCAGGACGCTGGAGGAAGCGGGGCTGGCCTGGTTTGGGGTGCCTTATCCCAAGCTGAGCACCTGGACCTATGAGAAGAACAGCGTCAAGGTCGGTTTTACAGGCTGCTACATTGGCCAGTGGGGGCGCGATCCCCAAAGGCTGCGCGATACCTTTGAAGAGCTCAAACAACAGGGCTGTGCCTTCATCGTGGCGGTCATGCACGGGGGCACGGAATATGCCCTGCGCCAGGACGGCAATCAGGAGCGCTTTGCCCGGTTCCTGGTCGACCAGGGCGCCGACCTGGTGGTGGGGCATCATCCCCATGTCGTCCAAGGGGTGGAGCGCCTCGGCAGCGTCAACATCCTCTACTCCCTGGGCAACTTCTCCTTTGGCGGCAATGCCGAGCTGCGAGCCACACAGACCATGCTGGCACAGGTGCGGCTCAGCTTTAACGGGCAGGGGCAGTATCTTGGTCAGCAGCTCAACCTGATCCCCGCTCATCCCTCGGGCACGCTTGAATACAACAACTATCAGCCCGTGCTTGTCGGCGGGGAAGCCGCCCAGGCCATCATCGACCTGGTGGGCACGCAGTCCAATTATCCGCTGAATCCCTATCAGGAGGGTATCGGCGCAATGCAGGATTTCCTGCCCGCTGCGCAAACCATCGATCCCTGAAAGTCTATATAAGGAGCGCACGTATGTATCGCATCGTTTCCAAGGAAAGACTCAATCCCAGCGTTGCCCGCATGGCCATTGAGGCACCCTATGTGGCGAAAAAGGCCAAGGTGGGGCAATTCATCATCCTGCGCGCAAAGGAGAACTCCAAGCGCATCCCCCTGACAGTGGCCGACTGCGACCCGCTCAGGGGCACGGTCGGCGTGATCTATCAGGTGGTGGGTGCCGGTACCATGGAGCTGGACAGTCTGGAAGCCAATGACAGCCTGCATGATTTCGTGGGTCCTTTGGGGACGCCCAGCGAACTGGAGGGGCTCAAAAAAGTCTGCGTGGTGGGCGGCGGTGTGGGCTGCGCGATCGCTTATCCCGCAGCCAAAAAGCTGCACAGCCTGGGCACTGAGGTGCACAGCATCATCGGCTTTCGCACCAAGGAACTGGTGATCCTTGAGGAACAGTTCCGCGAGGTCTCCACCCTGTTAAGGGTGATGACTGACGATGGCAGCTGGGGGCAAAAGGGCCTGGTGACCCAGGCGCTGGATGAGCTGATCAAAGCGGGGCATCAGTATGATGAAGTGATCACCATCGGACCGCTGGTGATGATGAAGTACGTGGCGCAGCTGACCAAAAAGTATGGCATTAAGACCGTGGTCTCCATGAACTCCATCATGATCGACGGCACGGGCATGTGCGGCGGCTGCAGGGTGACGGTGGGCGAACAGACGAAGTTTGCCTGTGTTGACGGGCCGGATTTTGACGGTCACCAGATCAACTTTGACGAGGCCATCCAGCGTGCGCAGATGTATATGCCCTTTGAAAAGCACGCGCGCGAGGATGCCTGCCGGCTGTTCTCCAGGGAGGTGGGCTAAATGGCGCAGTCACCCCGTGTCCCCCTTCCCACGCGCGACCCGGCTCTGCGCGCAAAGGACTTTGATGAAGTCGCCACCGGCTATGACCGGCAGATGGCAATGACCGAGGCAAAGCGCTGCCTTAACTGCAGGCACCATCCCTGCGTGGATGGCTGCCCCGTGGGCATTGACATTCCGGGCTTCATCCGGAAAATTGCGCAGGATGACATGCTGGGCGCTTACGCTGTTATGGCGCGCGATACGGCCCTGCCGGCTGTCTGCGGCCGGGTCTGCCCGCAGGAGAGCCAGTGCGAGGGCAAATGTGTGCTGGGCATCAAAGGAAAGCCTGTGGCGATTGGCAACCTGGAGCGCTTTGCCGCCGATGAGCACATGAAACTGCCGCCTGAACCGCCCGTCCTGCCGCCGAAGAGCGGGCATCGCGTGGCGGTGGTCGGGGCTGGACCCAGCGGGCTGACCGCCGCGGGCGAACTGGCTAAAATGGGCTATGGCGTCACGCTTTTTGAGGCACTTCATGAGCCCGGCGGCGTGTTGATCTATGGTATTCCGGAGTTTCGTCTGCCCAAGGCCATCGTCAAGCGCGAGGTAGCAGGACTGGTGGCTCTGGGCGTGGAGCTTGAGTGCAACATGGTCATCGGCAAGACCCTGCTGGTGGATGAGCTTTTTGCCCAGGGTTTCGAAGCCATCTATATCGCTTCAGGCGCCGGTTTGCCCAAGTTCATGGGTATCCCCGGTGAGCAGCTCAACGGCGTTTATTCCGCCAATGAATACCTGACACGCATCAACCTGATGAAGGCCTATGAGGAGGACGCCGCAACGCCCGTGTTCAGGGGCGGCAGGGTCGCGGTCGTAGGCGGGGGCAACGTGGCGATGGACGCCGCGCGCTCAGCCCTGCGCATGGGCGCTGAGCAGGTCACCATCGTCTACCGCCGCGGCATGACGGAGCTGCCGGCCAGGCTGGAAGAGGTCCATCACGCGCAGGAGGAGGGCATCATCTTTCGCACACTCTGCGCCCCCACCAAGGTGCTGGGCGAAAAGGGCTGGGTAACGGGCCTGGAATGCATCGAAATGACCCTGGGTGAGCCGGATGAATCGGGCCGCCGCCGCCCGATCGAGAAGCCTGACAGTGGCTTCACCCTGCCCATCGATACCCTGATCATCGCCATCGGCACCGCCCCCAACCCCCTGCTGCACAAGAACACCCCCGGCCTCGAGACCGACCGCTGGGGCTGCCTGGTAGCCGATGACAAGGGTCTTACCACCAAGCCCCTGGTCTGGGCCGGCGGTGATACCGTCACCGGCGCCGCAACGGTCATCCTGGCGATGGGCGCGGGCAAGACCGCCGCCAAGGCGATCGATGAGGCGATCAGGGGAAAACAGATGGATAGGTGACGCCTTATTTGACGCTTACAATCAGGGGACGGTTATCGTGGAAACATAGAAACACACAGAAACATAGAAACACGAGGGGACGGCAGACTGTTACGAAACCCCTGTTTTCATTAACAAGAAACGCCATACATGGTATAATCAGATCATCAAATGATGATGGCGGTGAGTGTATGGAGCGTCCGGAGAACATCAATCGACAACAGCCCTTATTCCTATCTTTTGATGAGATATTGCCGCAAGACAGCATGGCTCGGGTCATTGATCGTTTTGTCAGCGTATACATCAGTTAATAATTCTGGTAACTACATTGCTCCTTCCGACATAATTTCTGATGAAGAGTGTGGCGTGAAGAGAAATACCGACGCAAACGAGGAAATGAAGCGATTGGGAATTCCGTTTGATTATTCGAAGCCAGTAACGCTTGTAAAATACCTTATAAACTCACACACATTTGAAAATAAAGATAGTATTGTTCTCGACTTCTTTTCGGGTTCGGCCACCGCCGCCAACGCCGTTATGCAGCTCAACGCCGATGACGGTGGCAAGCGCAAGTTCATCATGGTGCAGCTGCCGGAGGTGTGCGCCGAGCGAACAGAAGCCGCCAATGCGGGTTATGCTAATATCTGCGAAATCGGCAAGGAGCGCATCCGCCGTGCTGGAGACAAAATCAAAGCCGAGTCAGGCCTGATCGCACAGGGGCTTGATATAGGCTTCCGAGTCTTCAAACTCGACGAGACGAACATGAGCGACGTATACTACGCAACGGGTGAAACCACGCAGGATATGATTGCGGCGATGGAGAGCAACATCAAGACCGACCGCACAGAGATAGACCTGCTGTTCGGTTGTCTGCTTGACTGGGGATTGCCGCTTTCGATGCCGCACACACAGGAGAAGATTGATGGCTTCACCGTCCATACCTACAACGAAGGCGACCTTATCGCCTGCTTCGAGGAGCATATCAGCGAGAAGGCGGTTCGCGAAATCGCAGACCGCAAACCCCTCCGCGCTGTTTTCCGCGATAGCTCCTTCGCCAGCTCGCCTGAGAAGATCAACGTATTTGAAATCTTCAAGCTGTTGGCGCCGAACACGAATGTGCGGGTGATATAGATGAGCAAAATCTCCATTCGTTTTTTTGACGATAAAGAGGTTCGCGCTGTTTGGGATGACATGAATTCCAAATGGTGGTTTTCCGTTCTGGATATCATAGGCGTTTTACGTGACGAAGAAGATTATCAGAAAAACAGGAACTATTGGAAGTTTTTGAAAACAAAGCTAAAAAAAGAAAACAGCCAGTTGGTTAGCCGTACTAACCAACTGAAATTGATCGCTGCCGACGAAAAAAAATATCTGACAGATACGTATGATTATGACGGAATCGTTGAACTTGCGAAGAATTTTTCAAGCAAACAGGCCAACCGTTTTATCGAATGGTTCATCTACAGCGAGGAAACCACTGATGGAAAGAGCAAATCCAAGGCGTATACTCTGTTCGACAGTTCCCTTCTTGACACCATCGAGGTCGGCACAGTAAAGGGATTGCAGCAGATCCACGCTTATTTATTTGGCGGGCTTTATGATTTTGCCGGGCAAATCCGGACGCTCAACATCGCAAAAGGCGGCTTTCAATTCGCCGCGGTACGTTTCTTGCCGGAAACACTGAAAAAAATTGAAAAAATGCCCGAAAGCAGTTTTGATGAAATCGCGGACAAATATGTAGAGATGAACGTCGCGCACCCCTTTATGGAAGGTAACGGCAGAAGCACGAGAATATGGCTGGACCTTATGCTCAAATCAAGCTTAAAAAAGTGTGTGGATATGGAGTAAGATCAATAAAAAGGACTATCTTGATTCGATGAAAACAAGCGTTGCAGATTCAAAACCAATAAAAGCCCTTATGCTTCCTGCCTTGACAGATAGAATAAATGACCGTGAGATGTTTATGAAGGGCATAGATTATTCCTATTATTACGAGCAGGAAGATGAAATCACGGATGGTGACAGCGAATGAAACTGCAATTCAGGCACCAGTCGTTTCAGGCTGACGCGGCGGAAACTCATGGCACTGTTCTCTGTGTCCCCCTTGATTTCATTGACTTTCCCAGTGTTTACGAGTGACGAGTATCTTTTCGCGCAGCAGGATACAAACAGATCATCAAACACTTTAGGGGGCAAAACCGTGCCAAAAAGGGCAAGAAAGCAAAACACATAGAACCTCTGTCCCCTCATTCATCTGCTTCTGCCAATGAAAAGGAGAGCAGCGATCCGCACCGCCCCCTCCCCTTCCCCCGCGCTCAGCCCTTCTTCCCCTCCCACGCGTGGTTCCAGGCCTTGACCGCGTCCTGCGGCGTCTCAAGCGCTGCATAGCCGCCTATTTCCATGTAGCAACTGTCGCACTGCGCCATAAAACAGTCCTCATCATCGTCGATCGGGTACACCCAGGCCTGGCTCCCGCATCCGCACCTGACGATGCCTTCGGACCTTTGCGCGCGTTTGGCGAATCGCTTGTCCAGGCAAGCCTGGCACTCCTACCCCTTGCCAAGTTCAGTGCCGCGGTCATCACATCTTTGTATCCCCTTGTATGTCATACCGTCCTGTCCTTCTTTCCTGTTGATTGGTCCGTGTGGGCTTGTTACCTATTACCCACCCCCGCAACCTCAATGGTCGAAGCGCTGCGCAGTCAGTGCCCGCTTGCGCTTCTCCCTTTCGGTTGACTCCTCCGCCTGCCTGGTTCCGCCATTGGCGGCGGCAGATTCCGTCCACGCCCCCGCAAGCTCAATTGTCGCCGGTCTTCGTTCGCGGTGCTCACTTGTCCGTCTCGCTTCGCTTGATTCCTCCGCCTGCCTGACTCCGCCACTGGCGGCGGCAGATTCCGTCCACGCCCCCGCAACGTCAATGGTCGAAGTGCTGCGCAGTCAGTGCCTGCTTGTGCTTCTCCCTTTCGGTTGACTCCTGCATCTGCCTTCATCCCGCACTGCGGGCGGCAGATTCCGTCGCCCGCAAGCTCAGTCGACGCATATCTTCGTTCGCAGGAAGAACGCCCACGCAACCTCAATGGTTGATGTGCTGCGCAGTCAGCGCCTGCTTGTGCTTCTTCCTTTCGTTTGACTCCTTCATCTGCCTGATCCCGCCACTGGCGGCGGCAGGCTTTGTCTCCGCAAGCTCAATCGTCGCCGATCTTCGTTCGCAGGCGCTCACTCCCACGGCTCGTTTCGCTTGACTCCTTCATCTACCTTCATCCGCCACCGGCGGCGGCAGATTCCGTCACCTTCTTCTCTCGACTTTGATATGACGAAAAATCTCTCTTCGCATCGGCGCATTACTGTTTTCAAATAGTATCAGTACTTCATCAACCTATCAAGATAATAAGCCAGCTGCTTCCTCCACCAGGGCCAATCGTGGTTGACGTCATAGCCCCAATAGTCCACCCAGGCATGGATGCCCTTTTCGCGAAGCGCGTCGTCCAGCAGGCGTGTGGAGTAGAGCATTTCGTCCTCCCAGGCGCCCTGGCCCACGCATATGATGATATTGCAGGTGTTGAGCATATCAATGTAGGGATGTTCGGGGGACATGCCTTTGATGGAGGCGACAGGGGAATTGAGGTAGGCCACTTCATCCATGTAGCCGCCCATGAAGTCCTCCGGCGTGTAGGCGCCGCTGAGGCCGATGACCGTGTCAAACAGGTCGGGCCGGCGGAAAAGTATGTTGACCGCGTGCATCGCGCCCATGGAGCAGCCCAGCGTCATCGCGCGGCCCTGATAACCTGAATCCTCCATCATGAAAGGGTAAAACTCATCTGTCAGGTATATGAACCAGGCCTCGTGGCGGCGTATGCGGTCATAGGGTGGCTGATCCTGCGCTGACCAGCTTTCGGCGTCGATGGAATCCACGCAGTACAGCCGCAGTTTTCCCTGGTCGATCCAGGGCTGGCAGGAGTCGGGCATGTTGAAGCTTTCAAAGTCATAATATCGCCCGTCTTGCGAGGGGAAGACCAGACAAGGCTTGCCCGCGTGGCCGTAGACCTTCACTTCCATGTCGCGCTGCAGCGCCCAGGAATAGCTTTTGTGGTAACTCGTCTGCATGTCAGCGCACCTTTCCCGAATACTCCAAAAAGGCATCCACCTCATCCTGGTTTTTGCAGCGCAGCAAGTACATCTGATTTCCCATTGTGCCCGAGAGCGCATCGGGCATGCGGCCCTGCATCACGACGCGGTGGCCCCAGTCTTCCACTAGGGCGCCGTGGGGATGCGCGTAATGCTTGAAGTCCCGCCTGCCCAGAAAGAGGCAAAAGTAGGTTTGGCGTGCGGGGTCCAATTGAACGCGGTCGTGGCAGACCATGTCCGCCCACATCTGGTAAATGTCCACGCTGCCGGCGAAGTTGATCATGTCCGAGCTGTAGCCGCCCGAGGGGCGCATATTGACCTCCAGCCCCAGCAGATCGCCCTTCTTGCCCAGGCCCTTCTGATCCTCTGTCAGGCGGAAAAACTCAAAGTGGATAAGGCGCTGCCTGACACCATAGGCGGCGACGCAGGCGCGGCCCAGGTCCAGCAGATCCTGCGGCAGCTGGGGCACGATATAGAAGGTGCAGTCATCGCCCTTATTGACCATGTCCATGATGTTGCCCCGCGTGATATTGCCCGTCTCGTACAGGGCCTGGCCCTGCGCGCCGATCAGGGCATCGTAGCTGCAGACCTCGCCGGCGACGCGCTTTTCCATGATGTAAGGCTTGATGGGCAGGCGCGTGTACAAGGCGCGCAGTTCCTCCTCGCTGTCCACGCGGTGGGTGTCGCTGGCGCCTACGCCCGAGTCGGGCTTGATGATCAGCGGATAGCCGACTTTCGTCCCAAATGCCGCCGCCTGCTCCAGATCTTCCAGCAGTTGCCAGGGCGCGGTGCGGACGCCCGCCTTGGAATAGACAGCCTTCATGCGGGACTTGCGCTTGAAGTCGTCCATATTGTCCGGCAAAGGGCCGGTGGTGATGTGGAAAGCCTCGCGCAGCCAGGCGTCCTGCTCCAGCCAGTACTCGTTGTTGGATTCCAGCCAGTCTATCTTGCCATGCCGCCACGTGAACCAGCCAAGCGCCTTGAGCATCTGCTCCCCGTCCTCAAGCTGCTCCACCCGGTAATAGTCCGACAGCGCGCTTTGAAGCTCGGGGTGCAGGTTCTCATAAGGCGTATCGGCAATGCCCAGCACCGTGACGCCGTTGCGCTTGAGCGCCTGGCAGTAGAAGCGGAAGTTCTCCGGGAAATGGGGTGAAACAAAGACGAAATTCATGGCTGTACCTCAGTTCTCTGTGCCTGTATCATCGCCTGACACCCCCGCAGAATAGCATACGGAAGCAAGCTCCGTCAACGCATTCCGCTTGCTCCTGCACAGGCTGTGTGCTATGATGCGGCCAATGCATATCTTGTGAGGCGGGGGAAAAACCATGCGGCAGGAGGCGAAAAACAAGCTTTTCTTTGGCCTTGGCACCATAGGGCGGGACATGTCAGGCATCAATGGGGCTGCCAGCGCAGGAGATGTGTCAGGACAGGGCATCGCGATGCTGAAGTCCGCCATGCTCTTCATCCCCTTGCTGTGCATCCTGGCGGGCTACTGGGTATATTCCAAGAAGTTATAGGATAGATGAACGCTTCTACCATGACATTGTGCGCGACCTTGAACAGCGCGGCGACATCACCCCATCCTGAGGCCCGGCGCCGCTGGGCAAAAGCCCGTGGAGGATAGCAATGAATAGAAAAAAGCTTCTCTTGTTCCCCTTGGTGACGGTGCTGATGGTCAGTATCTTCCTGTCCGCCCTGGCTCAGAAAGCCCCCGCTTTCGCGCCGGCCAATGAGATGGAACGCAGGCGGCAGGCGATGTATTGCTTCTTTGACGCGGCTTTTGGCTCTGAATATGGCGGCAGTTCCGGCTTGGTGCGCTGGGGCGAGACCGTCAGGCTCAGCCTTGAGGGGGATTACACGGAGGAAGATGAGGCCTTCGCGATGGATTTCCTCAAACAGTTGCGCGAGGCGGCCATTCCCGGCATGCCCGAAGTCATCCGCGTGGATGCGCTGGATACGCCCAACATCCGCGTCACCTTCGCGCCGCTTGACAGGCTTAATGACTATGTGACGAATTATGTGACAGGCAACTGGGGTTTCTTCGGCTACCGGTACGAGGAGTATCTCATCACCCGGGCGAGTATCGCCATCGCCAGCGACATTACCGGCCAGGAAGCACGCAATCACCTCTTCCTTGAGGAACTGGTTGGTGCCCTGGGCCTTGCCACCGATATCTACACCTACTCGGACAGCATCATCTATCAGCCCTGGACGGAGGTACAGACACTCAGCGACCTTGATTGGCTGATGCTGACTTACCTCTACAGTCCGCTGCTTGAGCCGGGCATGAGCGTGCCCCAGGCCCATGCGGAGCTGTTTGACACTCTGGCGCCCTACAGATAGGTATCATACCATTCTCAAACATTAATGCTTTGATGCGGCGGATCTTTTCCGCCCTATCTTTGTCTCATTCAGTCGGCGTAGGCTGCGACTCCCCCGCAACCTCAATGGTCGATGCGCTTCGCAGTCAGCG
>Ga0209429_10000075_pt1 | contig 65608 bp, 55 predicted proteins | sample BarGraNGADG00212_3_FD_184493 | JGI IMG/M metagenome (GOLD analysis project Ga0209429, IMG submission 184493) | Arctic peat soil microbial communities from Barrow, Alaska - Barrow Graham LP Ref core NGADG0004-212 (SPAdes) (version 2) | ecosystem: Environmental > Terrestrial > Soil > Wetlands >... | reverse complement strand
AATACGCCAATACTGCCTGCATTTTCTCTTCATAGCTCTTCTCTGATTTTCTCGACATGAATTTGCTCCTCATCGTGTAGTCTCGATTTTTGTTTATTCGAGTGTCTACTCTGTGGGGAGCTTATCAGTCCCATATGTTTTGTTGGCCTCGGGCGTCGCACCGCAGCCGGTCTACGCCGACATCGACAGCGCAGTCACCCTTCCCCAGCCCGAGGGCATCCTGACAGTTGTTGACAACCCCGATGGGCAAGGTGCGCAACTGCGCAAGCGGGCCAGCACTGGGTCCGACTCGCTGGGTCTGTACCGCAACGGCACGTCAGTCATCGTAACCGGCGGAGGTGAGTACTGGAAACAGGTATGGGTCGAAGGCAGGACCGGCTGGATGATGGCAAAGCTGCTCAAGGGTATGCAGCCGGCGGAGAATGGTGAATAAATACCGCTTGACAAGCAGCTCTTCCATCATTAAAATATAAATGTTTGTCGCGTATAGCGAGAACACTTTGACCAGTTCTTTTCTTGTTTGTGGAACTTGAGGCCATGCGGACAGCCGGGTCAACTGCCGATTGTGAAGAGATCCTTCACATTATTGATTGCGTTAAGAGCGCAAATTTTGTAAGTTGGCAACTCAATTGCCAGTTGGTTACTTCATAACCAAGTGTACTAAGGTACACACTTGTGAAATGGTCAATAAGAGTAGTAAAAGTAGTTCTTACTAAATAGACTCTGAAATCTAACGATGTGTGACAGGATATCCTTTTAGGCATGCTATATGGAGCAAAGCTGTCTGCTGTCAGGGAATAGATATTGACACATTCATGGGTGTACCGCAGTGCAAGCGGTGCATCTTTTTGATTTGGGAGGCGGCATACAATGGAAAAACTAAAACTGTATGGATTCAACAATCTGACAAAGTCCCTGAGCTTTAACATCTATGACATATGTTATGCAAAGACAGTTCGTGAGCAACAGGATTATATCAACTATATCAATGAGCAGTATAATTCTGAGCGTCTGACCGAGATTTTGACAAAGTTGACGCAGATGATCGGCGCGAGAGTGTTGAATATTTCCAAGCAGGATTATGATCCGCAGGGGGCCAGCGTTACATTCCTGATCGCAGAGGAAAGCATGGTTCAAAGGCGCAGCGGCGAAACGGTTGTTGCTCACTTGGACAAAAGCCATGTGACGGTTCACACCTATCCGGAGTATCATCCAGAAACTGCTATCGCAACCTTTCGTGTGGATATTGATGTTTCCACCTGCGGTGAGATCACGCCTTTGTCAACTCTTGATTTTCTTATCGACAGTTTTGATTCTGACATTATTACCATTGATTACAGGGTTCGTGGTTTTACCCGGAATGTGGCAGGCGAAAAGGTCTTTATTGACCACAATATCGCGTCTATCCAGAATTACATTAACGACGACGTCCTAAAAAAGTACGATGCGGTGGATGTCAACGTCTATCAGGCGAACATCTTTCACACCAAAATGCTGATCAAGGACTTGATGCTGCAAAACTATCTGTTCAATTCGGATGTGTATGAGCTTCCCCCCCAGCTTCGCATGGACATCACCAACGCACTGCGCCATGAGATGATCGAGATTTTCAGCGGCCGTAATTTGTACAAGGAGGCTGTCCGTTGAAGGATCAGGAAAGGGTTCCGCTGCAGGAAGGGTTGGAGCGCATCAAGCGCATGCGCCTTGTGCCCTTTGACGTGCCGGGGCACAAGCGCGGCAGGGGCAATCCGGAGCTGACGGAGTTCCTGGGTGAGCAGTGCCTCAGCGTGGACGTCAATTCCATGAAGCCGTTGGATAACCTCTGCCATCCGGTCAGCGTGATCAAGGAGGCGGAGGAACTGGCCGCGAAGGCCTTTGGCGCGGCCCGTGCCTTTTTTATGGTCGGAGGAACCACGTCAGCCGTGCAGGCCATGATCCTGTCCAGCGTCAAGCACAATGAAGAGATCATCCTCCCCCGCAATGTCCATCAAAGCGTGATTCATGCGCTCGTGCTTTGCGGCGCGGTTCCGGTTTATATCAACCCGCAGACCAATGAGCGGCTGGGTATCGCACTGGGGATGTCCGTCCAGGATGTCAGGCAGGCGATTTCCGGGCATCCGGGCGCCAAGGCCATCCTGCTCAACAACCCGACCTATTACGGCATTTGTTCTGATCTCAGGCAGATCACGCAAATCGCGCATGACAGCGGGCTAAAGGTCCTGGTGGATGAGGCGCACGGCACGCACTTTTACTTTGGCAAAGACATGCCGGTCTCCGCGATGGCGGCGGACGCGGACATGGCTGCTGTGAGCATGCACAAATCGGGCGGCTCCCTGACGCAAAGTTCCCTGCTTCTGTGCGGGAGCGCTGTCAACGCGAACTATGTGCGCAAGATCATCAACCTGACACAAACCACCAGCGGATCTTATCTGCTGCTTTCCAGCCTGGACATTTCGCGCAGAAACCTGGCCCTTCGCGGACCGGAGATGTTTGAGAAAGTGAAACGATTCTCAGACTATGCAAGGGAAGAAATCAACGCCATTGGCGATTATTATGCTTATTCCAGGGAACTGATCAACGGGGACAGCGTGTTTGATTTTGACACGACAAAGCTTTCAATCAATACGCTGCAATTGGGGCTTGCCGGTATTGAAGTATATGATTTGCTCAGGGATGAATATAACATACAGATTGAGTTTGGCGACCTCGGGAATATCCTTGCCTATATTTCTGTAGGGGACAAGAACAAAAACATTGAGCGCCTGATCAGCGCTTTGAGCGAAATCCGGCGTAACTATAAAAAAGAGAAGAAAAACTTATTGGAAAGCGAGTACATCAGCCCAATAGTGGTCATGTCACCGCAAGACGCTTTTTATGCGGAAAAAGTCAGCCTTCCCCTTTCCCAATGTGCCGGGCGGGTCTGCACCGAGTTTGTGATGAGTTACCCGCCGGGCATTCCGATCCTTGCGCCGGGCGAGCTTGTTACGGACGAATTGATTGCGTATATAAAGTACGCGCAGGAAAAAGGCTGCACAATGACCGGGCCTGAAAGCATGGACGTAAGCCAACTGAATGTGCTGAAAGGTGAATGATATGGACGATTTATGGTACAGTGAATGCTACACGCCATCCGCACGTTTCTCCATCAAGGTCAAACAACAGCTTCATTTTGAAAGGAGCGATTACCAGACTATCGCCGTCTTCGACTCCGAGGACTTTGGCCGTTTCCTGACCATTGACGGCGTGATGATGCTCACGCAGCGCGATGAGTTCATCTATCACGAGATGATCACGCATCCGGCCATGGCGGTCAACCCGGGGATCAAGCGCGTGCTGGTGATCGGCGCGGGAGACGGAGGCGTTGTCCGGGAAATGTCAAAGTACCCTCACACTGAAACAATCGATGTGGTCGAGATTGACGCCCGCGTGGTTGCGGTCTGCAAAGAATATCTGCCGCAGACAGCCTGCGGCTTTGATGATCCCAGGGTCCATCTCCATATTCAGGACGGCCTGAAGTTTGTCCGCCACCAGGAAGACGCCTATGATCTGATCATTGTGGATTCAACAGACCCATTTGGGCCGGGAGAAGTGCTGTTCACAAAGGAGTTTTACGGGAACTGCCTGAAGGCGCTGACGCGCCAGGGCATCCTTATCAACCAGAATGAAAGCCCTTTCTACAAGGATGATGTGCTGGCCATGCAATCGGCGCACCGGTGCATATCGCAGGTATTCCCGGTCAGCGAAATCTACCAGGCCCATATCCCGACCTATCCCTCAGGCCACTGGCTGTTTGGATTCGCGTCCAAAGGCCTTCACCCGGTCGCGGATCTGCGGCAGGACGAATGGGACCGGATGGGCATATCCACCCGTTATTACAATACTGATTTGCACCGGGGCGCGTTTTGCCTGCCCAACTATGTAAAGGAGCTTTTAGCAGATGGAAAGGAACATCCATACTTTTCTGGCCTGTGACGCCGAATATGGCGAAGCCGACCTGGTGTTGTTCGGCGCGCCATTTGACGGGACAACCTCGTTCCGTCCCGGCGCCCGCTTTGGCCCTTCCGCGATCCGCAGCGAATCCTTCGGGATAGAGACCTATTCGCCCTACAGCGACCGGGACTTGGCGCAGTGCCGCGTCTTTGACGGCGGAGACCTGGAGCTTCCCTTTGGCAATACCCTGCGCGCGCTTAACATGATCAGCGAGTATGCCGGACGGCTTGTATCGGCGGATAAGCGCTTTGTCATGCTGGGTGGGGAGCATCTGGTAACATTGGGATCAGTCAGGCCACTGCTGGAGAAATACCCTGACCTGCACCTTATCCAACTGGACGCCCATACTGACCTGCGAGAAGAATATCTTGGGGAGGAACTCTCCCATGCCACGGTCATGTACCGGATATGGAAGCTGCTTGGAGACGGAAGAATCCACCAGTTTGGCATCCGCAGCGGGGAAAAGTACGAGTTTGAGTTCGCCGCAGAGCATACAAAGCTCCGCAAGTTCGATTTGTCCGGCTTTGCGGAAACGGTAGAACAACTGCGCGGCAAGCCGGTCTATTTCACACTCGACCTGGATGTGCTTGATCCCTCCATCTTTTGCGGAACGGGTACACCGGAGGCAGGCGGGGTGACGTTCAAGGAGCTGCTGGAGGCCGTGGGGCAGCTGCATCAACTGGATATTGTCGGCTGCGATATCAACGAACTGGCACCGCACTATGACCAAAGCGGCGCCTCAACCGCGGCTGCTTGCAAAATCACCAGGGAGATCATCCTGCAAATCGCGAAAAGAGGACAATAAGATGGGAAAATGCCTGATTATCGGCTGCGGCGGTGTCGCAAGCGTCGCCATCCACAAATGCTGCCAGAACAGCGAAGTCTTTACGGAAATAATGCTTGCCAGCCGCACCAGGTCCAAATGTGACGCGCTGAAAGAAAAGCTTGAAGGAACGACCGCGACGAAAATCCACACAGCGCAGGTGAACGCGGACAATGTCGATGAACTTGTCGCCTTGATCAAGGATTTCAAACCTGATGTGGTCTTGAACCTGGCTCTGCCCTATCAGGACCTGACCATCATGGACGCCTGCCTGATCACCAAAACCCACTATGTCGATACCGCAAACTTCGAGCCTTTGGATATGGCCAAGTTTGAGTACAAGTGGCAATGGGCTTACCGTGAAAAATTCAGGGAAGCCGGCATCTGCGCGCTGCTGGGCAGCGGCTTTGACCCGGGTGTCACCGGTGTGTTCTCTGCCTACGCGCAAAAGCACTATTTTGATGAAATCCACTTTATTGACATTCTGGACTGCAACGGCGGTGACCATGGCTATCCCTTCGCGACCAATTTCAACCCGGAGATCAACATCCGTGAGATAACAGCCAAGGGCAGCTACTGGGAGGACGGGCACTGGGTGGAAACAGAGCCGATGGAAATCAAGCGGCAGTACGACTTCGACCAGGTCGGCCAAAAGGATATGTACCTGCTGCACCATGAAGAGCTGGAAAGCCTGGGTAAGAATATCAAGGGCATCCGGCGTATCCGCTTCTTCATGACCTTTGGCCAGAACTATCTGACGCACCTGAAGTGCCTGGAGAACGTGGGCATGACTTCCATTAAACCCATTGACTATGAGGGCCGGCAGATCGTGCCGCTGCAGTTCCTCAAGGCGCTGTTGCCCGATCCCGCAAGCCTTGGTCCCCGCACAGTTGGCAAAACCAATATCGGCTGCATCTTCCAAGGCGTCAAGGACGGCGAGAAGAAGACATACTATGTCTACAATGTGTGCGACCATCAGGCATGTTACAGGGAAGTGGGCAGTCAGGCGATCTCCTACACCACCGGCGTCCCTGCCATGATCGGGACCATGCTGGTGATGAACGGCACCTGGAACAAACCGGGTGTCTGGAACGTGGAGGAGTTTGATCCCGATCCCTTTATGGCAGCGCTGAACAAGTGGGGTCTTCCCTGGATCGAAGATTTCAATCCCACCCTGGTGGACTGATGGACAATAACCTGTATTCGCTTGAGACCCCCTGTTATGTGGTGGATGAAAAGCGCTTGATCGACAATCTGTCCATCCTCCGGGAGGTCGCGGGACAGGCGGGCTGCAAGGTCCTCCTGGCCCAGAAGGCGTTCTCGATGTTCTCCGTCTATCCGATTATCGCGCAATACCTGGACGGGAGCACCGCCAGCGGCCTGTTTGAGGCAAAGCTGGGCCATGAGGAAATGGGAGGGGAAACCCACGTCTTTTCCCCTGCATACATCGAAAAGGACTTTGACGAGATCATCAGGATCTGCGGCCATGTCTCCTTCAACTCCTTCGCACAGTGGGAAAAGTACAGGGCCCGGGCACTTCAGGCCGGCGTCAGCTGCGGGATCCGGATCAATCCGCAACATTCCACCCAAGGGCATGACATGTATGATCCCTGTGCTGAAGGCTCCCGCCTGGGCGTGACCATCGCGAATTTTCGCGCAGACCTGTTGGATGGCATCCAAGGGCTGCATTTCCATACGCTGTGCGAGCAAAACAGCGACGCGCTGGTGGAAACACTGGCAGCGGTCGAGGAGAAGTTTGGACAGTATCTTCCCCGGATGAAATGGGTAAATTTCGGCGGCGGGCACCATATCACCCGCAAAGATTATGACCGTGGGACACTGGTGGACTGTGTTCGCCAATTCAAAGAGAAATACCAAGTTGAGGTGTACCTTGAGCCCGGGGAGGCCATTGCCTATCACGCAGGCTATCTGATTGCCTCTGTATTGGATATTGTCCACAACGGCATCGATATCGCGCTGCTGGACGCGTCCGCGACCTGCCACATGCCGGATGTGCTTGAAATGCCCTATCGCCCGCCCTTGCATGGAAGCGGTCAGCCGGGAGAAAAGGCCCATACATACCGCCTTGCCGGTGCGACCTGCCTGGCAGGTGATGTCATCGGGGACTATTCCTTCGACCATGCCTTAAAAGAAGGCGACAAGCTAATCTTTGAGGATATGGCCATTTACACCATGGTCAAGAACAATACATTCAATGGAACCTGCCTGCCCGCCATTGCGCTGCGGCGGGCAGACGGAACAATTGAGGCAGTGCGCAAATTCGGTTATGAAGATTTCAGGGAAAGGCTGTCGTAACGCGGCACTGAAACCAAACGGAGCGGATATGCCGCCCGGCGCGGCGGCAAGGAGAGACACGGCGTGATTGTGGCGAAATTTGGCGGGAGCTCCCTGGCGGACGCCGGGCAGTTCCGCAAGGTGCGGGACATCGTGATGGCCGACAGCAGACGGCGGGTCATTGTTCCCAGCGCTCCAGGAAAACGTTTCGAGCAGGATGAGAAAGTGACTGACCTGCTCTACCGCTGTCACCGGGAGCACGAGCAAGGCGCTGCCTTTGGTCAGACCTTTGATCAAATCCGTGCCCGGTACATGGAAATCGCCCGGGACCTGCGCTTTGCGCTTGATCTGGCGTCAAAGCTGGACCAAATTGAACAGGCCATCGAAAACGGCGCATCCTCGGCTTACTGCGCCAGCCGCGGGGAGTACCTCAGCGGCCTGATGCTGGCGCAGTATCTTGGCTTTCCGTTTGTAGATGCCGCCGATGTCGTGCTATTCGACGAAAGCGGAGTCCTGGATTCTGAGAAGACCAATCGCGTTTTGTCTGAACATCTGGCAAAACTTCCCGCCGCCGTGCTGCCCGGCTTTTATGGCAGCGATGGGAAAGGCGGCATATGTGTTTTCTCCCGCGGCGGCAGTGATATCACCGGCGCGATCGCGGCAAGGGCTGTCCGGGCGGAACTATACGAAAACTGGACGGATGTCTCCGGTTTTTTGATGGCGGATCCGCGGATAGTGCCTGATCCCCGATACATCAGGCATATTACCTACCATGAGATGCACGCCCTGAGCAGCGCGGGCGCGTCTGTGCTGCACGAAGACAGTGTATTGCCCGTCAGCCTCGCCGGCATCCCAACAAACATCCGCAACACCAATCAGCCGGAGCACCCCGGCACAATGATCACCGGCACGGCGGTGCATAGGAGTGCATTCTCCATCTTTGCGGGCATTGCCGGCAAGAAAGGCTTCAGCATTGTGGTGGTGGAAAAGGAGGCGGGGGAGCAGTCTCCCGGCATCCGCGGATCGCTTGTTCTGCAGGCTGCCCGGCAGTGCGGCCTGGAGGCGGAGTTTCTGCCCTCAAGCGCGGACACGGTTTGCCTGGTGGTAGATTCCGGTCAGTACGACCGGGTGAAAACAGCTTTTGAGGAAAATGTAATGCAAGCGGAGAGTTCCTGCGCATTCTCCGTCCGCAAGGGAATTGCCTGCATTGTGCTTGTTGGCTATGGCATTGTCCACAATCGAAGCACAGTCAACCGTGCGTATACTGCCTTGAAAAAGAATCATATTACTGTTGAGATGCTCAATCAGGGCAGCGGTGAATTGATCACCTGGGTAGGCGTTGATGAAGATAGTATGGAAGATGCAATCCGTGTACTTTATCGGGAATTCTCGGACTAAAGTCATATGGTTTACCTGTGCAAGGCGGTGGTGTTGACGACCCCACGCCAAAGAATGGATCAAGGAACTGCAGGCTGAGAAGCCCGAGTTGAGCCATGCTAAAGTAGAGCATGTCGATGTCTGCAAGACCCCCGGATTCAAGGCGCCTGCTCCCTTCAACTATGTGCCAACCTTCTTTATGGATGGCCGCAAGCTGCTGGAAGGGGCAGTGACCAAAGAGAGGATGCAAGGATCTTTCGTACTCTGGCTGGACTGATGCCAGTCAAGCGGCTGATCTGTCGAAGGGAAGTGTAGGACTTTCGCATCCGCATGTTTGCCTTGCTTGTTGTCGGGCAGCTTCAAAAGGCCATCCATATTCGCTGCACCTGAGGATCTGTTCATCATGAAGAGTTTTGACTTTCGTGATGCCCCTTGAGATTGTTTTTTCATTCATCTTATGAAATACTTTGTCATCGTTTTAAACATACCAAAGCTCATGGTTTCGAGGTTCTCATCAGGCCCTGTTTATTGACAGCGCTGTATAAATGCTGGGATGTTGGTGGCGTCCACGATGTTGATCAGCGCGTCGGGCCTTTGATTGAGGATGAAGTCGCGGGTCAGCACCTCCTCCTGCGAGTAGGGGCGCACCGAATAGATGCCGGGCAGGTCGACCACCTGGGCGTCTTTGTGGCCGCGGATCTGTCCGGTCTTTTGCGCTACTGTCACGCCCGGGAAGTTGCCCACGTGCTGTCTGGCGCCTGTCAATTGGTTGAAAAGGGTGGTCTTGCCGCTGTTCTGGTTGCCGGCCAGCGCGAAGATCATAGCGGGCTCACCTCCACATCGCGCGCGTCCTCAAGCCGCAGGGTCAGCGCGTAGCCGCGTAGGGTGATCTCTATCGGGTCGCCCATGGGCGCGACCTTTTGCACATAAACGGCGGTGCGGGGGATGAGTCCCATATCTAAAAGCCGCAGCCGCAGCGGGCCTGTACCGCCCACTTTGGTGATCACGGCCTGCTTGCCGATGGCGAGTATATCAAGTGTCAAGGAAGGCTCCTTTCATGATAAGGGGATTGGGGGTATCATGCCTCATGGTTGATGGGCTGTCAAGGGCGCCGGACCGCGGGGGATAACCTTATGATGTACACGGATTTCGGGGCTTTAGCGTGGGGACGGCAGTTGCCCATGTGTTTCGTGCGCAGGGCATCGAGAACAGACGGCATGGTCCCTGGGTGTGCGGATGAACGAGGATGATTGGATGACAAAAGTCGCCACTATTGCAGCCAACCTGGCAACGATACGAAAGCTGGCGCTTAACTTCCTGAGGAAAGCCAAGCAAGAAGAAGGAGAAAAACTGTCGGGACCTATGCTGATGTATCAATGCAGTCTGCATCTTCCGTCGCTGGAGCGCGTTCTGTTTGGACAATCGCTGGATCAGGTGCTTTCATGAACATGCCCTGGGTGCATACGGCATTTGGCTTGACATGGGGTATGAAAAGCATCAAAATGAATCGCAGCGGGGGCAAGCTCGCTGCACTTCTATAGATGGATTGCTTAAGGCGCTTTCGCCGGGAAGAGAGTATCGCATGAGAAAGACCAAAATCGTCTGCACCTTGGGGCCTTCCTCCAATACATATGAAACAATAAAGGCTCTTGTGCAAGGCGGTATGAATGTGGCGCGCTTCAACTTTTCACATGGCACGCACGATAGCCATCTGGAAATTTTCAAGATCTTAAGCCGCGTGCGCAATGAGATGGACATCAGCCTTGCCACGATATTGGATACCAAGGGACCGGAGATCCGCTTGCGCACCTTCGCAAACGGACCTGTATTCCTCAAAGAGGGGGACGCCTTCACCCTGACCACCCGCGAAGTGGAAGGCGACCAGAATATTGTGTCCATCAGCTATAAGGAGCTGCCCCGGGATTTAGCCGGCCAGACCCGCATCCTGATCGACGATGGCCTTGTGGAGCTCAAGGTGGAGGGCAAGAACGACACGGACATCTTCACCCGCGTTGTGTCTTCAGGCGAGATATCCAACCGCAAGGGCGTCAATGTGCCGGGGGTGCGCTTCTCCATGCCCTACATCAGTGAACCGGACAAGAGCGATCTCCTCTTTGGCATCCGTACCGGCTTTGACTATGTGGCCGCTTCCTTTGTCAGGACGCGCGAAGACGTTGATGGGCTGCGGTTGTTTCTTGACCAAAATGGCGGCAGGCATGTGCGAATCATCTCAAAGATCGAAAACGCTGAAGGCGTCGATCATATCAATGAGATCATCGAGGCATCTGACGCAGTCATGATTGCCCGCGGGGACATGGGGGTGGAGATCGCTTTTGAGGAGATCCCCATTCTCCAAAAACGCATCATCCGTGCGGCTACCATGGCCGGCCGCCAGGTGATAACCGCCACCCAAATGCTGGAGAGCATGGTGATAAACCCCCGCCCAACGCGCGCCGAAATCACCGATGTGGCCAATGCCATCTATGACGGCACCAGCGCCACCATGCTGTCAGGCGAAACAGCCGGCGGCGCGCATCCTGTGGAATCGGTACAGACCATGGCACGTATTGCAGTGCGCGCTGAGGATGATATCAACTATGGCAAGCGTTTTTATGAACGTTCTATCCTGGAGACGACGCTGTCGGTCACTGACGCCATTTCCCATGCCACCTGCCTGATCGCCTACAGCATGCACGCTTCAGCTATCATTACTGTCACCAAGTCCGGTACCACAGCCAAGATGATCAGCCGCTTCCGGCCTGAGATGCCCATCATTGCCTGTACGCCTGACGCCGCAACATACAGGCAGCTCAGTTTGAGCTGGGGCGTCACCCCGGTGACCATCGGTGAGGAGCAGGTGACAGACGTGCTCTTTGATCAGGCGGTCAACGCTTCTCTTCGCACAGGCCTGATCAAACAGGGTGACCTGGTCGTATTGACCGCGGGGGTCCCGCTGGCGGTGAGCGGCACCACCAACCTGATCAAGGTCGTTCGCGTTGGGGAATAAGGTTTGGCAAGCGTTTTGAAACCTTGCGCAATATTCTCAGAATCAGCGAACAATAAAAACAAAATAAATGCCTTCGTTCGTATTGACAGGGACGATACAGCGTGCTACTATTCGAAGGGTTCCAGTACGGCGAGGTAATCAGCTGTCCGGGATACACAGCGAGTCATCCGCCGTCCGCTTTCCGGGGCGGCTTTTTTTTGAAGCCGCTTGACCAACCGCTTAGGCGCGAGAACGAAAGGAGAACACCATGGCAGAACGGGGAAATGTTGTAGGCTATCTTCCAGATGAACGACCAACTACGGGCAAACTCCTCCTGTACGCCCTCCAGCAGGTCATCGTCATGTTCCCGGCCACCGTTGCAGTCGCCCTCATTACTGGTTTCCAGGTCTCTACCACCATCTTTGCAAGCGGCCTGGCCACCTTCTGCTTCATCCTGATAACGGGACGCAAGATCCCCATGTACTACGGAAGCTCCTTTGCCTACCTGACGGCCATCGCCTCCATGGTGGCGGCGCAGGGCACGGTGGACCAGATTGCAGTCTGGAAATTGACCGGTATCTTGCCGCCTGAATTGATCAGTTATGCGCAGTTTGGCATCATCTTCTCCGGCCTCATCTCCATCGCAGCCGGCCTGCTTGTCAGATGGGGCGGCATGAGCAAGGTGGAGAAGATTTTGCCTGCCAGCGTGACGGGACCGGTCGCCATGATCATCGGCCTGACCTTGGCGGGCAACGCCATGAAGGACGCGGCGCCGCAGGCAGGCCAGTCGCAGATCGTGTGGATCATCTCGCTTGTGACTCTCCTGTCCACAGTACTCTACAGCCGCAAGCTCAAGGGTTTCCTGGGACAGCTTCCGCTGCTGCTGGGTGCCTTGACGGGCTGCGCGGTAGCACTTTTGTTCCTGGCCTTTGGCAAGGGTGACTTCTTCCGCCAGATCTCCCAGGCAGCGCTTGACGCCAGCACCTGGAAACTTGGTGACGGCAGTTTCTTTGCCCTGCCCGCCTTCTCCTTCCCCAGGGTCAGCTGGGCGGCTGTTGCGGCCATCATGCCAATCGCCATCGCCACCATACCCGAATCCACTGCGCATATCTATCAGCTGGATATCTACGTTGATGACCTGGCACGCAAAAAGGGCAGGGGCAAGTTTGGCATCGACAAGATGCTGGACCGCAACCTGATCGGAGACGGCCTGTGCGACATGATCTCCGGCGTAGTGGGCGGCCCTGCCGGCACCAACTACGGCGAGAACATCTCCACCATGGCCATCACCAAGGTCTTCTCGGTCTCCGTGATGATGGCTGCAGCCATCATCGCCATGCTCATCAGCTGCTTCACGCCCCTCATCAAGATCATTTACGGCATCCCGGTCGCTGTCATCGGCGGCTTGGAAATCTACCTGTTTGGCGCCATTGCCGCGCAGGGCATTGCGATCCTGATCGACAAGAAAACCTCCATGTTTGACTCCAAGAATATCGCCGTCATCGCTTCCATCATGACCATCGGCCTGGGCGTCAACTATGCCTTTGGCGGCAACATCAACTTCTTTGGCCTCCAGGTCCCTGCCGTTGCCGGCGCTGCCATCTTTGGCATCCTCCTCAACTTAATCCTGGGCCTGGGCGACAAGAAGAATCCGCCAGTGGAAGAAGCGGCCTGATCCTAACTCCGTATACATCAGCAAGCCCCGCAGCGCGATGCTGCGGGGCTTGCTGCTGGTTAAATCAGGTACTGCCCCTGCGCAAGGCGCTGCCGATAAGCTGCGGGGGAAAGGCCCTTGATACGCTTGAAAGTATTGGAGAAGTGAGACACGTCTGAAAAACCCACCAGGACGGCGATCTCCTGCACCTTGAGCTGCGGATCACTTAACAGATCCTGTGCCCTCTGGATGCGCAGGGCGTTGACGACATCCAGAAAGCTCTGACCCAAATGGCGGTTGATGAGCTTGGACAGGTGCCATTGGCTGACATACACACTGTCGGCCACCATGTTCAGGCGGATAGGCTCCGTATAATGGGAGCGGATATAGGCCAAGGCCGCATTTACGATAAAGGAAGAGGCGCAGTCAAGCGGCGCATCGCTCACTTCATCTTCTGTACTCTTTGACTCCAGCGCCTTGCAGCGGGAGACCATCACTTCAACGGCCGCCTCAAGCTCGGGCATTTTGCTGGGCTTGAGCAGGTAGCGGGTGACCCCCAGATTGATTGCCTGCTGGGCATAATCAAACTCGCGAAAGGCAGTCAGTACGCTGATCTGCATGTCGGGCATCTCGCTCTTGAGCGCCGCGATCATCCGCAGGCCATCCAGATTAGGCATGCGGATGTCGGTGAACAGGATGTCGGGCTTCTCCCGGCGCACGATGTTTATCCCCTCCAGGCCGTCAGCGGCAGTAGCCACCACCTGGCAGCCATACTTGGCCCAATCCAGGACCCGCTGCAGACCATCAAGGATGAGCTGCTCATCATCCACCAACACTACACGCAGCATGTGCGTTCTCCCTTCGGGTGTTCAGCGTTCAGCCTTTGACCGCACCGGCTGTCAGACCTTTGATGATATTCTTTTGCAGCGCGATATAGACTGCCAGCATGGGCACTACTACTACGACGACCGCAGCAGCCATCAGGCCAAAGTCCGTGCCGTACTGGCTTGAGATCTCACGCAAAATGGCGCTAATGGGCATCAGAGCCTTTGAGCGGAGCAGCACCATCTGTACGAACAGATCGTTGTAGCTCCATATAAAAGTGAAAATGCCCACAGTAGCCAGCGCCGACTTGCTCAGCGGCAGGATGATGCCCCAGAAAATGCGCCATACGCCTGCTCCCTCCATGAAGGCTGCCTCCTCCAGTTCATAGGGCAGGCTGGCGACAAAACCGATCATGACCATGGTGGCGAAGGCCAGGTTGCCCGCGATCTGCACCAGGGCAACCCCTTGCAGCGTGTCAAACAGACCGGCTTGCGATATCATGCGGTAAACCGGTACAATGGTGGAAAAGGCAGGGAACATCAGCGCCGCAACGATCAGTATATGCACTATCTTCTTGCCTGGAAACATGTAGCGCGTCATGGCAAAGGCCATCATGCAGGAGAGCAGCATCACCACCACCGTGACTGACCCAGACAGGATAATGGAGTTTCTGTATCCCCTGAGGATGTTGACGTTGGGGTTCGTAAAGGCTTCCACATAGTTGCCAAGCGTGGGAGTGAGCTTGATAGCAGGGGAGGCAGGGTCATACACTTTGGACCCCTTCACGGTATCATAGGCCTGCAGGATGCTGTCAGACTGATTTTGCGCGAAGGAACTCTTGCCCAGCAGTTGGGAGAAGGGGCTGTTGGGGTCAAGGGCAACGCCCCCCTGGTCCTTTTCCAGGATGGGATTGCCATCTTTATCAAACAGCAGTTTGTCGTACATTTCCCGCCCATGCTCATCAAGCAGTACCCCTTCATGCACCACGATGCCGTTTCTGTCGGTTCTGTAAATAGTGGTGAAGGCAAGGGAGAAGGAATCGCTGACAACCAGGCTGGTGTCCTTGAAGGAGTTGTTCAACACCCAGGCAAAGGGGAAAAAGGTCGTCAATGACCATAAAATGAGAATCAGATAGATGACGGTGCTGGTGATGCTGAACCGCCTGGTGGTCAGCCGCGCATTCATATCTGGCCCCCTTCAAGGTCGCGCCGCGGCTTCAGTGCCTTCCCCACGCCTTGTGCCACCACCACGCCGATCACCACAATAACAATGGAAATCGCCGAACCATAATCCACATTTTGGGCGACGAAGGCCTGCTGGTGCATGTAGGTGCCCAGGAAATGGGTCAAGCCATTGGGCGCGCCGAACTTGGCAATGACGGCCGGCAGGTCGAAAACCTTGACGGCGCCCGTTATCGCCAGCGTAGTGCAGGTGATGAGCACATCCTTGATCATTGGCAGCGTGATGTACCACACTTTCTGTAGGCCGCTTGCGCCGTCGATACTCGCCGATTCGTTGATTTCATCCGGGACTGCCGCGAGGCCCGTCAGCACAATGACAAAGTAAAAACCCACATACTGCCACAGCACGGGGATGATGACCATGGTATAGGCGCGTTGCTTGCTCAGCCAGAGGACCTTCTCCTGCCCAAGCATCCTAAGGATCTGGTTGAGCATGCCGCCGTCATAATTGTAAAACAGAGAAAACATGAGGCCGATGGCGGTAGCGGAGATAACGATCGGAAAAAAGAACACGACGCGGAAAAACTGCTGTCCGCGTTTGATATTGTCCACCAGCAGCGCCAGCACTATGGCGGTTCCCACCTGGAAGACGACTGTCAGCGGCATCAGCATCAGTGAGTTCTTCAGCGCCGTCATCGCGACAGGGTCACGGGTGAAGAAGGTAACGTAGTTTTGCAGCCCCAGGAAAGCCTCGGGACGGCCTATCATCCCCTTGATATCAAAAAGTGAGTTATAGATATTCATCACAAAGGGATAATAAAGGAAGATGACCATCAACGCGAAAGAAGGGACCAACAGCACAAGAAGGGGCCGTTTATCGCGGTAGAGCATCCTTGCCTCCCATGTTGTTCATATGATTGGGCAGCTTCATATCTGCCTCCAAACGTCAATGTGAAGAAACCCGTCTGCCCGCTTTTGTTGGCGGGCAGACGGGCGCTGATCAGTCTGGTTTACTTTCCAAAGGGCGCCAGGGCCATGATGGCCTTCCAAGCATCGGCGGCGTTTACGGTGCCATCAGCGATGCCGGGGATCTGGCTGAACCAGTAGGAGCGGGCCTCAGGATCCATGGAATCCTGTACGGGTCCGTACATCGTCTTCAAGCCGGCGTTGAGCATTTCATAGGAAGATTCGAGCAGCTTGCCCTTGAACTGGAAGGCGGCAAGTTCCACCGCGTTGTTGCCTGTGGTCAAATAGGCCAGCAGATCAACAGCCGCGTCGCGCTTCGCCGGGTCGTTCCAGGCCTTGCGGGAGACATAGAAGCCCATCGAAACGCCGCCCATGAAAGCTGTCGGCTGAGCGCTTTGGGAGGTCACCGGGAAGGGGATAACGATGGTGGTATCGTAGTTTTCCGCCGGGATGCCGTTGGCAAACCAGGAACCATCCAGCTGCATGGCGGCCTTCTTGTCCTTGAACATCTGCGAAGTCACGGCTTCGGTGGTGGCGTTCACATCAGCGGCGAAGGCGCCAAGCTTGAACAGCTCATTGATCTTTGCATTGCCGTCGATCCAGGCCTGCGGGGCGGCTTCGTTTGCCTTGGGGCGGGCCAGGTAGTCAGCTTCGCTGCTGGCAGCAAGCAGAGTGGCATCAGCGATGTAATGGGGGACGTCGGACAGGGAGACAGACATGGGGGTGATGTCGGCGGCCTTGAACTTCTCAATGGCGGTGACCAGTTTGTCCCAGGTGGTGGGCAGCTCCGCTCCAACCTGCTCAAACAGATCCGTGTTGAGGAACAGGCCCTCCCAGAAGGGGCGCACCGGGATGCTGTAGACCACGCCGTCAGCTTCAGCGATGGCGGCGTTGACAGGCAGCTTCAGGTCGGGATAGGCGGCGTTGATCTCATCGATGGGGACCACCTTATCCAGGATCGGAGCGCTGTCGGCTGTCTTGGCGAAGAAGAAGAGCACATCGGCTTCGTTACCGGCCGCAAAGTCGTTGAGCACGCCGGCTTTGAAGGTTTCATCTCCCGTGGTGGAGGCGTCTTCCACCTTGTTGCCGGATTTCTCTTCCCATTCCTTGAGGAGTCTGATATAGACTTCCGCTGCGGCATCCGTGCCGGCAAAGGTGGAGACGGTCTTGAGGGTCAGGCCTTCGGCCAGCACAGGCAGACCAAGAGCCAGTGCCAGGACCAGGCTGAGCAGTAGAGCGATGACTTTTTTCATGGGGCTTCCTCCTTATACGTTGCTTTGTGTGCTTACATTATGTTACTTTTTATGCAAGTTGTCATGTCTGCTTCATGTCATTTTTTGTAAATTATTGTCCAGTTTCTACATCCATGGGAGCGGGTGGCAGCTGCAGGCGCGCCACGGTGCGGCCCTGCTCATCCTGCGTGATGGTCAATTGTGCTTTGTCGCCGTAGAGCAGACGCAGCCGCTGGGCTATGTTGCGCAGGCCCATGTGCTCGCTGGCCTGCGTTTCTTCATCAGCCAAAAGACGGCTGATGCGCTCACGGTCCTGCTGATCCAAGCCCCTGCCGCTGTTGAGGACTTCAATAATAAGCTGCGCTTCATAACGATGAATGTTTAGGCAGATCTGCCCGCCGCCTGCAGGTGCGATGCCGTGCTCGACCGCGTTTTCCAGCAGGGTTTGGATGATCAGGTGCGGTATTTCCTGATCCAGCAAAGAGGCATCCAGTTCCTTCTTCACTTCCAGGCGCTTGCCAAAGCGGAGCGTCAAAAAGTAAAAATAGGCGTCAGCAATGCTCAGCTCCTCCCTGAGCGCAACCAGCCTGCTGTTGCCTCGGCCAAGGCTGGCATCGAGCAGTACGCTGAGCGCGTCGATCATTGCGCCGATCTTTCCGTTGCTGTCCATGCGGGCCTGCCAGTTGATGATTTCCAGCGCGTTATTGAGGAAGTGCGGGTTGACGCGGCTTTGCAGTGCCATGATCCTTGCATCGCGCAGCAGGATCTCTTCTTTATATGATTTGTCGATCAGCTCCCGCAGGCGCAGGCTCATCGCGCTGAAGGCGCGCCCGGCCTGGCCGATCTCATCATAGCCCTTCATGGGTACCGTGACGCCCAACTCGCCTTGCTGGATGCGAAGGGAAGCTTGTGCCAGCTTATCAAGCGGCCGCGATATGCGCCGATGGGAAAAGGCCAGGATCATCGCTGCCACAGGCAGAAGCCCCAAGAGCAGCGCCAGCATCAATGCGCTGTATTGTTCGCTTTGCGCGTAGACAATGTGCTTGTTCTGCGCAAAACGCGTGGTGAACTGATAGTCCCTTGTCTTGCTCACCTGAGTGAACAACAATCGTTTGCCGTCATCCATCAAACCAAGCTGCTGGGACTCAGGCAGGAAACCCGGGCTGACATACTCATCCAGCGCCACATCCAGGGTGCCCAGCTGCGGAGATGCGGCATATATCGGGGCAAACAGCTTGCTATTGTCCAGACAGATCACCAGCATCCCAAAGGGAATCAGACGGCGGTCATACAGGTTGCGTACAAGATAAAGCTCCTCGTCCTGACTGACAAAGCGACAGGAGGTATCAAGAGGGCCTTGCATTTCAAGCACACGGTCCAGGGCTTCCGTCTTGAAGAGATTCACACCCTTCTCACTGCCCAGTGTGTACATCATCCGCTGAGGAGACTCATTGAGGAAGAAGAGCACGAACTTCGCCGTGCGCTCCCTGGAAAAGCGCTGGTCGAGATAGACGCGGCAGGTGCGATAAAAATCCTGGTACTTCTCATCACCGCGCCTATAGACGGCTGCTGCATTCTCCAGCGTGCCGTCATAGGTGACATCCTTGGACAGGCGGATCATGCGCTCGACGTCTTCCAGCGCCATCGCGTGCGCATGCTGGGCGTTGGATGACAGATATGCCTCCGTTTTCTCGCGCAATGCGCCAAAGAACACGCCGCCCATGTAGCTGCCAAGCACCAAGGTAGGCAGCAGCCAGCATAGCGTTGTGATGAGCAGTATGCGCACGCGAAGGCTTGACCATCTCTTCATTACCTATCCTCCCATTGCATACAAGATAGCATATCCCGAGACTTTCGGGAAGCGTAACGCAAGCCTTGTCAACCAGTGAAAAATGCAGTAAAGTGTGCGCAGACCAAGGCGATTTGCAGCGTAATGGAGGGGATGCGAGTGGATGATGCAATGCTGGAGGCGTGCTGCCTCGCGCATCAAGGTGCTGTCAGCGAATATAAGCAGGAGTGGCAGGCAAAGAGGTACATGGTCGGTGATAAAATGTTTGCGCTGCTGGGTGGCGACAAGACCGGTAAGCCATTGATCACCCTCAAGCTTGACCCTTTTGAGGGGGAGTTGCTGCGCCGGCAGTATCAGGACATCGTGCCGGGTTATTACATGAATAAGCTGCACTGGAACTCAGTTTACCTGCAAGGCGCGGTCCCTGATGAGGTGCTGCGCGGCATGATAAGCAAGTCTTATCGCATTGTCTTTGGATCCCTGTCAAAAAGAGCGCGGGAGGAAGCGCTCAGGCTGCAATGATCCAGCGAATTTTTGTGCTTGCCAAGGGGCGTAAGCATATGGTATCATCATCTTTGTGACAACGGGCGGTCCTCTGCGGGTGTGCTGCACCACGCATGAACGTCTACGATGGAAGGAGGAAACCCCATGAGTGAATTGATTCGTTCTTTAGAGGCGGCCCAGATGCGTACTGACCGCCCCGACTTCAATGTCGGCGACACCGTCCGCGTATTTGTGAAGGTCGTTGAGGGCGCCCGCGAGCGTCTGCAGGCCTTCGAAGGCACCGTCATCGCCAAGCGCAATGGCTCAAGCCGCGAGACCTTTACCGTACGCCGCATGAGCTATGGTATCGGCGTTGAGCGTACCTTCCCCCTACACTCCCCGCGCGTAGACAGCATCGAGGTTGTGCGCAAGGGCAAAGTGCGCCGCGCAAAGCTCTATTACCTGCGCAAGCTGCAGGGCAAGGCCGCCAAGATCAAAGACGGCTCTGTGCGTAACTGACATCAGTCAGCAAATACCAAACACGATCCCCCGAGCAATCGGGGGTTCTTTCATGTATTCTTAGCTCAGCAGCCACATCTCGACTGGCAGGCCCTGACCTTCCTTCAGCATGGCGGGTTTGGGATTGACCAGGACCGGGTGGCCGGTCAAGCGCATCACAGGCAGATCCGCGGTGCTGTCGCCGTAGGCCCAGCTTTCAGCCCAGTCGACTTCCAATTTCTCAGCGAAGCTTTGCAGGCGCTTGACCTTTTCATGATGGTGGGTGGTCACCGCGACCACTCCCTGCGCGTCGGTGGGGGAGGCCAGCACCTCGTCTACCGGCAGCAGGCCCTTCAGATGCTCCATATAGCATGCGGGTGAGGCGGACAGCAGCAGCACCAGGTCGCCTTGCTGCTGATGTTTTTCCATGCGCTCGATGCCCATCTTATACAGGTGAGGCAGCAGTATTTTCTGGCAGAAGCTCGCGTTGAAAGCATCTTGCTCGGTCTTTTCCATACGGCCCAGGAAGGCCAGTGCGTTGGATTTGCCCTCCTCGTCCGAAATGCGTTTCGCCAGCGTCCTTTGAACGTTGTAAAGCTGATAAAGTATGTTGAAAGGGGAAAGATAACCCTTGGCAACGGCATAGAGGATGTAGCGCGCGATGCTGTCTCCCTTGATGAGCGTGCCATCAAAATCAAATATCGCCAGCCTCTGCACGGATATACCGCCTCTCGCCAAAACTTGAGCCTGTAAAAGCCTTAAACATTGTAACAGATGAGGGCTTTTGCCGCCACCCCTTTGTGCTCGTGCAGAAAAGTGGGCAGATCCCTATGCAAAAAGAAGCTCCGGCAAACTGCCGGAGCTTCTTTGATCAGCAAAGAATATTACTGAGCGTCAACCTTCGCCATATAGCGGATGAGTTCGACAACCTTGCAGGAATAACCCCACTCGTTGTCATACCAGGCGACCAGCTTGACGAACTTGTCAGTTAGCATGATGCCAGCGCCCGCATCAAACACGGAGGTGCGCGCATCATGGATGAAGTCGCTGGAGACAACGTTATCCTCGGTGTAGCCGATGATGCCCTTCCAGCGCTTGCTCAGGCTGGCTTTCTTCATGGTGGCCTTGATGTCTTCATAGGTGGTGGGCTTGGCCAGGTTGACAGTCAGGTCGACCACGGACACATCCGCCGTCGGCACGCGCAGGGACATGCCGGTCAACTTGCCTTTGAGCTCGGGAATGACAACACCAACCGCCTTGGCAGCGCCGGTAGAGGAGGGGATGATGTTGAACGCCGCGCCGCGGCCGCCGCGCCAGTCCTTCTTGGAGGGACCGTCAACGGTCTTTTGCGTGGCTGTGGTAGCATGCACGGTGGTCATCAGGCCATCGGTGATGCCGTACTTGTCATGGATGACCTTGGCCAAGGGGGCCAGACAGTTGGTGGTGCAGGAGGCGTTGGAGACCACCTTCATGTCCTTGGTGTAGGTCTCATGGTTGACGCCCATGACGAACATGGGGGTTTCCTTGTCCTTGGCGGGTGCGGAAATGATGACCTTCTTGGCGCCGCCCTTGAAATGCGCGGAGGCGCCGGGGGTGTCGGTGAATACGCCGGTGGATTCCACAACATACTCAGCGCCCATCTCCTTCCACGGGATCTCTTCAGGCTTCATGCACGCATATGCCTTGATGGACTTGCCATTGACATGCAGCGTGCTGCTGGCTTCGTCATAACTGATGTCGCCCTTGAATTGACCGTGCACTGTATCATACTTGAGCATATAGGCCATGTAATCGACGCTGATGAAGGGGTCATTGATGGCGACCACATCCACATCCTTGAAATTCTCAAACGTTGCGCGAAAGACCAGACGCCCGATGCGCCCAAAACCATTGATACCAACCTTCGTCATGGGGATCCCTCCTACTGTCATGGAAAATAGATGCACATCGGCACCGTTTACAGTATACCCTCCCAATGGGCATTTCGCAAGTCTACAGCGAATAATTAACAAAAACATTGAGGTGAAAGTGAGGGCATATCGCCGTATCCCTGATGCTGCTGTCACAGGGCCTTCGCATAGGTGCAGATGACTGCACACTTAGGGATATGCACAAAAGAGGGGAACCGCCTTGCGGCGGTTCCCTCAGAAATCAATACTTGCGCTTCCTGGCTGCTTCGGCTTTTTTCTTGCGCTTCACGCTGGGCTTTTCATAATGCTCGCGCTTGCGAACTTCAGCCAAAACACCGGACTTGGCGCATTGACGTTTAAAACGCTTAAGAGCGCTCTCCAGCGTTTCGTTTTCTTTCAAACGTACCTCGGACACTTTTCATCCCTCCCTTCGCACATCTCGCCTTTGGCTGTCGCCGTTTACAACGGCGGATGGCGACCGTATAGGCATTATACCCTGCCGGCCCCCATGCGTCAACTGCTTTTTGGCTTGCATCAGGACATTGGGGGGCATCCCCGTGTCTGGCTGGCTGCTCTGATTGACATTTTCGGCCTTCTGCCCTAATATGGGTCAAGGGGATAGGTGGATTTTTCGGAGGTAGCATGCACTGCGATTTGCTTATTATTGGCGCTGGGCCGGCAGGTATTTTTACAGCTTTGGAGCTGCTGCGCAAGGGATCGAAAAAACACATCATTATGGTGGAAAAGGGCGCGCCCATTGAGAAGCGCTACTGTCCCAAGGAGCAGACCGGCCGCTGCGTGAACTGCCAGCCCTATTGCCATATCACGACTGGTTTTTCAGGCGCCGGGGCCTTCTCGGATGGTAAACTCTCGCTTTCTTTTGAGGTGGGCGGGCAATTGCCTGAGCTGCTGGGCGAAAGCTATGCTCAGGAAATGATCGACTACACCGACAGCATTTACCTGGAGTTTGGCGCTGACGAGCACATTGAGGGCTTGCAGGCGACCAACAAGATCAAGGAGATCCGTACACGTGCCATCCAGGCCGGCCTCAAGCTGGTCGATTGTCCCATCCGCCATTTGGGCACCGAAAAGGCGCAGGTGCTTTACCGCGCGATCCAGCAGTACCTGCTGGAACATGGGGTGGAGATACTCTTTGGCTACAACTGCACCGATCTGATCCTGAAGGACGATGCCTGCCTGGGTGTGAAGCTGGAAAAGGCGCGCGGCGGGGATCAAATGGAGATTACAGCGGACACCACCGTCGTTGCCACCGGACGGCGGGGCGCTGATTGGCTGGAGAGACTCTGCGAGGAACATCACATCGCCCACCAGCCCGGCACAGTAGATATCGGTGTTCGCGTTGAAGTGCGCAACGAGGTGATGGAGGAGGTCAATGAAGCGCTCTATGAGAGCAAACTGGTTGGCTATCCCAAGCCTTTCCGCGACAAGGTGCGCACTTTCTGCCAAAACCCCGGCGGTTTTGTCAGTCAGGAAAACTATGACAATAATTTGGCCGTGGTCAATGGCCACAGCTATAAAGACCGCAAATCTCAAAACACCAACCTGTCCATCCTGTGCTCGCACAATTTCACCTATCCCTTCAACAAGCCCATCTCCTATGCCCAAAAAGTGGGGGAGTTGACCAACATGCTGGCAAACGGACAGATCCTGGTGCAGCGCTTTGGCGATATCCTGGATGGCAAACGCACCTGGGAAAAGGAGCTGCTGCGTTCCAACGTCCATCCAACTCTGTCGGATGCCGTCCCAGGCGACATCACCGCCGCCATGCCCTACCGCGCGATGACCAATATCGTCAACTTCATCAAGGCAATGGACGAAGTGGTGCCAGGCTTCGCGTCGCAGGAGACCTTGCTGTACTCACCGGAACTCAAGTTCTACTCCAATCGCATCAAGATGGACGCTCAGCTCAACACCAACATCGCCAATTTCTACGCGCTGGGCGATTCCAGCGGCTGGACGAGGGGCCTGATGATGGCTTCGATGATGGGCGTTGTGCTTGGCCAGAAGCTGATGGTGGAGGAAGCCGCGCGGCGATAAGGCAGACAATTAGCCTTTTTGATGGCGCAAGGAGATCACGCGACAGGCTGCGCTGATCCATTGCGCCATTTCTGTGACAATTCCGCAAAGTTTGACTCGAATAACCTTGCAAAACTATTTCGAAACTATTACAATGAGGCCCTATCCTGAAAGGTGAGGGCAAACATGAAGCGTTTCGCATTGGTTTTTATTGCGTGTCTGCTGCTTTTGCAGACGATGGGAACACACGCGCAGGAGTCCATCCCTTTGGACAACCCTGACGGACCCGTTGAAGTGTCAGCGGAGGCTTCTTTTGTCACCCTGAAGGCGGGGGACAAGGGGGATGACGTGACGGCCCTGCAGATGCGCCTGAGCGAGTTGCTGTATTACGCCGGGCCGGTCAGCGGCACCTATGCCGAACTTACCGCCAAGGCTGTCAAGGCTGTGCAGGAGGCCTACGGTTTGCCTTCAAACGGCATCGCGGACGCTGCCACGCAGCAGATCATCTATGGCGAAGCCTACCGACCCCTGGCGCGGGGCAGCAAAGGCGAGGATGTCAAGCGCCTGCAGACCAGGCTGTCCGAGCTGGGATACTACTGGGGGCAGATTTCCGGCAATTACCTGGAGGGCAGCACCGCCGCCATCGGCAAATTCCAGAAGGAAAACGGCCTGCCAAGCACCGGCAAAGCCGACGTGAAGACACAGGAGCGCTTGTTTTCCGACGATATCGCTGCGCCCACGCAGGATCCCGCCGCCGCGCCCACCCCGGTGCCGGGACCGACTGCGCAGACAGACCTCAGCTACCCGGGCAGGCTGGCCTATGGCGGCAAGGGCAAAGGCGTGGAGCGGCTGCAGACGCAACTCACTTTCCTTGGATTCTTTGACCGCAAGGTGACCGGAGGTTATTATCAGCATACCCAGACCGCGGTCAAGGCTTTCCAGCGCCTCAACGGCCTGAAAGCCGATGGCGCGGTGGCGGAGGCCACCTGGAACGCGCTGTTCGCCGCTGACACGGTCCGGCCAGGCGGCATCCCCAAGGCTTCCCCCGCGCCCACGCCGGTGCCTTACTTTGTGGAAGTGGATGTTGCCAATCAGCTGATCAAGGTCTTCAAGCGGGACGGGAACGGCGCCTTCACCCAACTGCACAAAATATTCACCGCTTCCACCGGGACGACCAAATACCCCAGCAATGTAGGCACCTGGACACTTAACGGGCGGCGCGCGCGCTGGGCCTATTTCCCCACCTGGGGCGGCGCCTACGCGCAGTACTGGGTCCGCATCACGTCCGACATCGCCTTCCACTCCGTGCTGTATGAGAGCACCAACCTGGACAGCGTCAAGATGAGCGCGGTCAAGGCGCTGGGCAAGCGGGCCTCGCATGGCTGCATCCGTTTGACGGTGGCGGATGCCAAGTGGATGTATGACAATGTCCGCGAGGGGGTGCAGGTCTGGATCCACGAGGACGCGCCGCTTGATCCGGAGCTCAAGTACGCCAGCCGCCCCGGCGCCTTCAACACGGTTACCCTGGTGCACAGCGCCACGCCTGTGCCGACCGCCGCCCCCGTCTACCAAACAGGCGCCATCCCCTCATCGGAGATCCGCACGCTGAGTATCGACAGCCAAGGGGAGGACGTGTTCTGGCTGCAGAGCCACCTCAAGGAACTGGGCTACTATCAGGGCAGCGTGACCGGCCAGTTCCGCGAAGGCACGCGCGATGCCGTCAAGGCCTACCAGCGCGCCAACAAACTCTCCGTCAATGGTCAGGCTGACGGCAAAACCCTGGCGCTGCTCTATCAGCAGGCGCTGGAGCAGGCGGCAAGCGCCGCGGCGGTCGTATCGCCTCAGTTAGTTGTGACGCCCGCCCCAACACCTGATTTCACCGTCGGCAATTAAGCAAGCATAGCATAGCAGCCCGCGACACGAAACCGCGGGCTGTTTTTTATGCTGCGTCCCTCTTTTTCGCGTGACCTTTGGCGCAGCCATTGTCAAATCAGCGCAGGTCGCGCGTGTCAGACTATTGCGCGGCTCCGCGTCCATGGCGTCCGGTTCCCTGGCGGAGATGAGACTTCGGCTGTGGTTGAGCGCCTTGTCCGGTATCATGCCAGTGTCCGTCACCGGGTCTGCAGAAACTCATGTTCTGGGCACCCCAGGATTGCTTGGCATTTCAATGACGCCAATACCCATACCTATAAGCCTTTCGTATTCCGTATAGACTGTCACCAATGGTAAAAGCGGCGCACATCTTCCGGTTGGCATAGTTCTTCAGAGAATCTTCGTGGTATACCGTCATTACGGTTTCATCCGGCAGCTGGAAAACCGGCCATCCCTACGCGTCATAGCGGACCTTGCAGATATGCAGCAGTGCCGGTTCGGGAAGGACAGGGTGGTCTCCCTGAATCCGGGGTAGGCCGCACGCCGCCAATACGACAGACAACAAGGGCGTCAACCTCAACTTCGAGGCGATGTCGGACGTAGCGGCCAGTTACTGCAAAAGCCATAATAACCAAACGGTTTGGGACGACTGGAATACGGATGGAAAAAGAATACAGGATGCCCGGGGCTGCCAAAGCGAAAGGAGGCTGAGGAAACCCGCCTTGACCTTGGAAAAGCTGCATGTTAGTATGGCCGCGGGAGGAAGAAAAGAACAACGCTGTGCCTGTGACGGCAATATCTCGCAATGAGGAAGCGGTACGGCATGTCCGAGGGCAGATGCTGCCTAAAATAGTACCTGTAAGGCATTTATTGAGCTTCAACCATGTCTGACTGACATTCTGTTGAAAAGGAGTCTGGAATGTCCTCTATTGGATTCATTGTACCGGCTGGGATTCTACTGGCTATCACGCTGATTTATCTGTATGGGATGAATAAGCGAAAGATATTGCGCAGGCGCCTGAAGGCAGCCTGGGGCACAAGCGCGGCCCTTCGGAAAGCCGATCATGATCAGATTGATAACATGGCGGAGTATTACAGGGCCTTGCAGCGGTTTAAACCCGTTAAGGAGGATGTTGACGATATAACATGGCGCGACCTGAACATGGACGAGGTGTTCAGTTCTGTGGATTGCTCGCAGTCAGTCGTAGGAAGCGAAGTGCTGTATGCCAACTTGCGAAGACAGAACATGCCACATGAAAACTTGATGAAAAAGGAAGACATTATCGAGCTGTATCGCGTGGATGAGCAGGCCCGGCTGGAAACGCAGGAAGCGTTGAGCGGCATCGGAAGGTCAAGCTACCATGGCGCGGCGCGCTACCTGTTCTCAGCGGCCTTCCAGTACCCGCCCAGACGTTGGCTGTACAAACTGCTGGCAATCATCCCATTGGTGATTCTCGCCGGCGCCATCCTTTATACGCCCGTCATTCTGGGGATGATCCTCAGCTTTGGGGTCAACATTTTCGTGTTTTACCGTACACAAGCCCTTTGGGAAAAGGAGATGGCCTCCATCCGGCATATCGGCGCGGTACTGCACTGCGCACAAAGGCTTGGGCGCATCAAGGCAAAAGCTTTTAACAGTACCGCGGTGGAAATTCGTTCCCTCAACCATGAGTTCATCAAAATCCGTTTCTGGCTGCCGATGTTTGACATGAGGGGGTTCAGTAACCTGGAGATGATGCTGGAGTACATCAAGATCATCTTCATGCTGGACATGATCAGCCTGAGCGCCATTGTAGATGAACTGAACAAACATGCTGACGCAATCCGGCGCATCTATTACCTGGTGGGACAGGCGGATGTGTGCCAGTTAACCGCACAGCTGAGGGAGCGTGAGGCCTGGCACTGTATTCCCTGTTTTCATGAGGGGTTGGAAGTGTGCGCGCAGGGCCTGCGCCACCCGTTGCTGAAGGACGCCGTGCCCAACAGCATCATTTGGAATGGGAACGCGCTGATTACCGGCTCCAATGCTTCGGGCAAGTCCACTTTTATTAAAGCGCTCGCGGTCAACTGCATCCTGGCGCAGACCATCCACACCTGTTTTGCGCAGACCTTCACCCTGTGCAAGGCGCGGGTAATGAGTTCCATGGCCATCAGGGACGACATAATGGAAGGGGAAAGCTATTTTATCGCTGAAATCAAAAGCCTGAAACGCATCCTGGACGTCGCACAGGAAAGGGGCGCCGTGCTTTGCTTTGTAGATGAGATATTGCGGGGCACCAACACAATCGAACGCATCGCGGCGTCTTCCGCTGTGCTTGGCAGTCTGGCAGGACTGAACATGCTGTGTATCATCGCCACGCACGACATTGAACTGACCAGGTTGCTCAGCCCGGGATATCGCAATCTGCATTTCTCAGAAAAAATAACTGAGGAAGGAGTGCAATTTGATTACTTGCTGCACGAGGGACCAACCCGCACACGCAATGCTATCTTGCTGCTGCGACAGATGGGTTTCCCGCCGCCTGTCATTGAAGAGGCGGAGAAGAACGTAGAATACTTTGAGCGCGAGGGGGTCTGGCCAAAGCAGTCGATATCATAGACTCAGCTATAAACGTCACCTGCATCGTTCATTTGATGAAGCTTATCAGGTACACTGACCTGGCCCCGTTCAAGCGGATAAAGGTTAAGTGTGGTAGAATCGTCCAATCAAGAGGGATAGAAACCATATATCAAGAACGAGTCTGTTCACCCGGGATGAGAAAATCGCAGCGGTCAGCCTGGTTATTAACAAGGGTCACTCGACGTTCAGCATTGCCGATGGGTCTGGCGTCCTGTTCATCTGCGGAGAATCGTTCGCATCCGCGATAGAGCGCCTTGCCCCGTATCATGCCCGTGCATATCAGTGGGTTATTTTTTTGTCATTGATACGCTGTGAATTGGCGTAAAGCGGGCAGAAATTAAGAGAAAGGCTGACGCGCTAGGCGTCAGTCTTGTTGTATCAGAACTCGCCCAGTTGGTCTCCAAATCGTTTCTCCAGCAATCGCAGCATCGGCACGCCCAGCACGTAACACACGCCAGCTTCGCCCAGCGCCACAAAGCCCATGGTTGCCAGCCACGGCAGGCCATAGACAACGGCCAGCGTGCTGCCCACAACCAGGCCGTTGACCAACACAGGCATCAGTGCCGCCAGCCATAGATCCTTTTTGAACATCCGCGTCAGCCAGGCCGCCCCCAGCGTGGCCAGACTGCCAAAGATCACATCCTGCCAGGGGGCGCCAAAGATCAAGTTGGACAAGAAACAGCCCAGGAAAAGCCCGGGCACTGAAACCGGTGAAAGCACCGGCAGAAGGGTCAGCATCTCTGCCACGCGAAACTGCACTGGCCCAAAGCTGATGGGAGAAAAAATCGCAGTAAGCCCTACGTAAAGCGCCGCCACCAGGCCGCCTGCGGCCAGTGCCGCAGCCGTAGGCTTGCCCCGGGAGAGCGCTGACTTCATTTTAGATGCCAGATCCTGCTGTTGTAGTCTTCAATTGAGCGGTCAGAGGAAAACATGCCTGAGCTTGCCACGTTGGCCAGCGCCATCTTGAGCCACTTATCCTTGTGCTGGTAGTCCTGATCGATGCGGCGCTGCGCCATTGAATAGGAACCAAAGTCCTTAAGCACAAAGTAGGCATCAGCCATGCTGCCGCCTGATCCGAAAAGAAGGTCATGATACAGCAGCTGCAGGATGGCGGGATTATCCGGGAACAGGGTGCCGTCTATCATCTGCGACATCGCGCGGCGGATCTCCGCGTTTTGCTCGAAAATATTCAGCGGCGAGTAGCTGCCCAAGGCGTAGAGGTTGGCCACCTCTTCAGAGCGCATGCCGAAAATGTAGATATTATGCATGCCAACCTGTTCGGAGATCTCTACATTCGCGCCATCCATCGTGCCAATGGTCACAGCGCCGTTCATCATCAGCTTCATGTTGCCCGTACCGGAGGCCTCTTTGCCGGCTGTGGACAGTTGCTCTGAGACATCTGCGGCGGGGATCAGGGTCTCAGCGGCGGAGACATTGTAGTTTTCCACGAAGCACACGCGAAGCATCGATTTGGCGCGCGGGGATCTGTCGATGAGCCGGGACAGTGCCAGGATGAAGCGGATGATCATCTTGGCCTTGCCGTAGCCAGGGCTTGCCTTGGCGCCAAAGATGAAGACCCGGGGCGACATGACAAAGTGGGGGTCATCCATGATGCGGTTATAGAGCACCAGGATGTGCAGGGCGTTTAACATCTGGCGCTTGTACTCATGCAGGCGTTTGACCTGAACATCAAAGATGAAGTCGGTATCCAGCTGCATACCCTGGCGGGATTCAAGCCAGGCGCTGAAGATCTCCTTGTTGTGCTTTTTGATACGGCTGAACTGCTCAATAAAGGCCTTGTCTTCCTGGTAGGGCAAAAGCAGGCTGAGTTTTTGGGGCTCATGCTGCCACTGGGGGCCAATGGTGGAGCTGATCAGCTCAGACAGGCGAGGATTGCAGGCCATCAGCCAGCGGCGGTGGGTGATGCCGTTGGTGACATAGCTGAACTTTTCCGGCATGATCTTGTTGTAATTGCGGAAGGTATCCTGCTTGATGATATCCCCATGCAGGCGGCTGACGCCGTTGACAGAATAGGAAAATGCCACGCACAGGTTGGCCATATGGACCTGTTCGTAGGCTAATATCGCCATATGCGCGATGAGATCCCACTCTCCGGGAAACTTGTTCCACAGCATATCGCACAGCCTGCGGTTAAGTTCCTCCAATATCATGTAGATGCGGGGCAGCTGCCGGCGCATCAGGTCCTGGGGCCAGCGCTCCAATGCCTCTTCCATCACGGTGTGATTAGTGTAGGCAACCGTTCGCACGGTGATGGCCTGTGCCTCGTTCCAGCCCAGACCCTCCTCGTCCATCAGCAAGCGCATCAGCTCCGGTATCACCAGGCCCGGATGCGTGTCGTTGATGTGAAAGACGACCTTATCAGGCAGCAGATTCCACTGCTTGCCAAAGCGGCGTTTGAACTCCTTGAGCGCGTACTGCAGCGTGGCGCTGGTAAAGAAGTAGTGCTGGCAAAGCCTCAGCGTCTTGCCTTCGTAGTGGTTATCCTCAGGATAAAGCACCTTGGAGATGATTGTTGCCAGATCCTGCTTCTTGGTGGCGTTGAGATAATCACCGCTTGAGAAAGCGCGCAGATCCAGGCTTGATTTGGAGCGGGCGCGCCACATGCGCAGCGTGTTGACACACTCGCCTTCGTAGCCTGCGATGGGCATGTCATAGGGCAGAGCTTCCACAGTTCTGGTGTCTTCCAGACCATAGACTACCTTGCCGCCCGGCAGTTCGCGGCTGACCACATTGCCTTCGAACTTGACATCCACCACGTCTTCAGGCGCTGCCATTTCCCAAACGTTGCCGTTCTCCAGCCAATCATCCGGCAGCTCTACTTGCTGGCCGCCGGTGAGTTTTTGGCGGAAAAGGCCATACTCATAGCGGATGGTGCAGCCCATGGCGGGCAGGCCAAGCGTGGCCAGGCTGTCCATAAAACAGGAGGCCAAACGCCCGAGGCCGCCATTGCCAAGACCGGGCTCCGGCTCCTCTTTCATGATGTCCTGCCAGCTGATGCCCAGCTCCGTCAGGGCTTTGGTATAAGTGTCAGTTGAACAGAGGTTGAGGGTGTTATTGTATAGGCTGCGCCCCATCAAAAACTCAATGCTGAGGTAGTATAGGCGCTTGCCCTGATAGTCCTTGTCCTGCTCGCGATAGGCAACCCATTTGCGCATGATTTGATCGCGTACGGTGGAGGCGACTGCGTTGTAGATTTGCTGCGGTCTTGCATCTTCGACGGTTCGGCCGTTATATCGCTGTAGTTTTCCCTGAATTGATTGAATGATGGATTCCTTATCGAATGAAGCGATGGGCATCTATGTCCTCCTGTGCGCACTTGAACGCACTGAAATATTGTAGCACGAAGATCACCGCAAGGCAATCAGTTTTGCACGCTTTGGGCGGCCTTTCGCCATATGGGCTTTTATGGTAGAATAAGCCAAAAGAGGGAGGGCCGGGCATGATCGATATCTGGTGCGGCCGGGCACATCGTCTGTGGGACCCGATGATCAAGCGCATCGCGGATGGCTATCAACAGGGCCGGCAGATCGTAGTGCTGGTGCCTGAGCAATATACCCTGCAGGCCGAGCGAGATCTGATGCGCGACCTGGGCCTAAAAGGCTTCTTTCGCCTGGATGTGCTCTCGCCCACGCGCCTGCAATTTCGGGTTTTTGATGCCCTGGGAAAAGACCCATGTGTGCCCATTGACGAGCGCGGCAAGGCGATGACGGTCGCCCGCGCGCTGCTCAAGGTCAGAAAGGAACTCACCTTCTATCAGGGAGCGCACGAACGGCCGGGCCTGATCAGGCAGATGAGTGAGCTTCTGTCCATCTTCAAGGGTCTGCAGCTGACCCCGCAGGCGCTGCAGGAACTGGCGCATGGCATGCCGGAGAGCGGTTTTGCCTACAAACTCAAGGACGCGGCGCTGGTTTACGGCGCCTATGAAGATTTGTTGGCCCTGCAATACGCCGACGCGCAGGATATCCACCTGGATATGCTCACGCGCCTTGAAAAGGCAAGGATGTTCGCGGATGTGCAGGTCTTCGTGTATGGATTTGACACACTGACAGAAAACCTTACACAAATCCTGCTGCAGCTTGGCGCCCAGGCTGACAACCTGCTGATCACGATGGTGGCGGATAAGGCCGAGGCCCCGGATGGCGAGGCATTTCTGGCTGTCATGCACAGTGTCACGCGCCTGATGGACAAGTTCAGGAAACGAAAGCTTGACTATCGCTTCAGCTGGCTTGAGCCGGCGCCTTTGGATGTTCCGCCGCCGATCGCTCATCTGGAAGCGCATTTCTTGGACGTCCGGCAAGTTCCCTACTTGGACTTGGTGCGTGCGCTGCGACTATATGCCGCGCCTACTCCATACCAGGAGGTGCAGCGCCTGGCACAGGAGACGCTCATCGCGCTCAAGCGGGGAATCCCAGCTTCCCAAATTGTCGTCTTATGCGGTAATTTGCCCCTCTATCGCGGCCTGATAGATGCCACCTTCGCAGACTGGGGCATCCCCTGTTATGTAGCCGACAAACTGCCGCTGAACGCGCATCCCATCGTTCGCTATCTCTTGGCTGCCCTGCGATGCGCCGCCGACGGCTGGCGCGCGGAGGACGTGGTGGACCTCATCAAGTCGGGCTTTTGCGACTTGAGCCCTGAGGAAGCCTGGCAGCTTGAGAATTACGCTTTGGCCTGCGGCATCCGCGGAAAGCGCTGGCTTGCGCCTTTTGAGAAGGGAGAGGCGGGGCAAAGGCTTGCCATGGAGCCTCTGCGACAGAAATTGACCGAGCCGCTTGAAATGCTGCATCAGCGCCTGGTCAAGGCCGATACGGCGGCGCAATCCCTGCAGGCAACGCTTGATTTCCTGGAGACAAGCTGCATTCAGCAAAAGGCGCAGGCCCTGGAGCAATCGCTGCTTGCGCATCATTTGCCAAAGGAAGCCATGCAGCTGCGTCAAGTCCTGGCCAGCCTGGCTGAAGTCTTCGCCCAGATGATTGCCCTGATGGCTGATGAGCGCATCCCGCTCAAGCATTTCGCCGACTGGCTGGAAGCTGCGCTTTCTGAGTCCGAAGTCGGCAGTCTGCCCCCTGAACACGACTGCGTGCAGGCTGGCCAATTGGGGAATTTGTTGGTGCACCGTCCGCGCGTTGTGTTTCTGCTAGGCCTCAACGAAGGTGTGCTCAGCGCTTCCGAAGATGCCCTGCTGACCAAGGAAGAAGCGGAGAGCATCGAAGCCAAGCTTGACGTTAGCCTTGGTCTTAGCCCGCAAGGCAAGGAGGAACTGTCACTGCTGGATTTATGGAAGGCGCTGTGCGCGCCAAGCGAGCAGCTGTACCTGAGCTACGCCCTTGCCAACGAAGAGGGCGGCGTTTTGCGGCCGCTTGTGTACCTTGACAATATCGCCCGCATGTTTCCAAAGCTGGTGGAGGAGGGCGGCGTGCTCTCCGGCGGCGCACAGGATGAAAGCCTCTTGCCCATGGCAGCCGGGCCCGCCATGGATGCCATCGCGCTCAAACTGCGCCAGGGTGCGCTGAATGATGTCTGGGCGGATGCTTGGGCCTACCTAAGCCATGACCCGGACTGGCGGCCGCACGCGCAGGCGCTGGCCGCCGCGGTGCGCGGCGAGACGCCACAGGCCGACATCGGGAACACTTTGGCTGATGCCCTCTTTGATACGGCAAGCGTCTCCGTTTCGCGGCTGGAGAGCATGGCTGCCTGCCCCTACCAGCATTTTGTTGATTATGGTCTGCGCCCCAGGATCCGCCAGGAATGGACGGTGGATCCTGTTGACGTGGGCAGCTTTTATCACGCGGCGCTTGAGGACTTCATCCAGAGGGTCGACAAGGACCCCACCTGGCCCAACATCAGCCAGGCAACCTGTGATGACCTGATGGACCAGGCGATCGCCCCCTATGTCAAAGCCTGGGACAGTCTGCCTTTTTATGACACAGCGCGTCTGCGCAAGACATCTGAGGGCTATCAAAGGGTACTCAAACGCACAGCCTGGATTTTGACACAAGGTGCCCAACAGTCTTCTTTCCGTCCGAATGAGACGGAGCTGCGCTTTGGCCGGGGCGCGGCGCTGCCCCCCATCATATTGCCCATGCCGGATGGCAGCCAGGTGGCGCTGCACGGCGTGATCGACCGCGTAGACCGATATGTGGGGGAGGAGGGGCAATACCTGCGCGTGGTGGACTACAAGTCAGGTAATGCCAGGCTCAACCCTGCCAGGATCTGGGCGGGTACGCAGCTACAGCTGCTGATCTACCTCAGGGCCGCCCTGGGTGCTGATCCCGGTGCGCTGCCCGCGGGCACCTTCTACCAGCACCTGGGCGATCCCCTTATCTTCACGGAAAAGCCAGATGAAGTGGCGGAGGGGATTTTTGAGGCGCTGCGTCTGAACGGGCTGGTGCTCAAGGATTTAAGTGTCGTACGTCTGATGGACGGTGATGAGAGCCTGACGCTAGGCCCCATGTTCACCAAGGCGGGAGAACCCCGAAAGGGAAAGGCTCTGCTCACCCTGGATGAATTTGAAAAGCTTGAGTATCACGCGATCCAAAAGGCGGCTTTATTGGCCCAGGGGATCCGAATGGGCGACACCGCGCGCAGTCCTTTGTTTGATGACGCGGGCAGTGGGCCCTGTGCCTACTGCAAATACAGCGGTATTTGCCGTTTGGACGCGCTGGATGGCAGCGCTTCCAGGCGCCGGCTGCCCGATATGCGCATAGAGGAACTCATGGATAGCATAAAGGATATCCAGCCAGGGACGGGGCACGGAGGATGAAGTCAAAAAAGCTCTGGTAATTCCACGTTACCTGTTGTATACTGAAGCTACTTCAATCACATTTAAGGGGGTATGTCCCATGATTCAAGTCATTCACGGCAAGAAGGGATCCGGCAAAACAAAAAGAATCATCGACATGGCCAACAACGCCGTTAAGGACCAAAACGGTGTTGTTGTGTTTATTGACGATGACAACCGCTATATGTTTGACGTCCAACAGCCAGTTCGTTTTGTCAACGCGGGCGAATACGGCATAGACAGCCCGGCCATGTTCTATGGCTTCCTCTGCGGCATGGTGTCGCAGAACTTCGACATCGCCTATGTCGTCATTGACGCATTTCTCAAGCTGGTAAACGTCAAACTTGCTGAAACCGAGTGGTTTTTCAAAAACCTTGAGCAGTTGGCTGATAATAGCAACATCACCTTTGTGCTGTCCATCAGTGCAGACGACAGCGAGATGCCCGACTTCGTTGAAAAGCATTTCATATGAAGTGGATATGCAAAGTATGCGGCTATGTGCATGAGGGGCCGCAGCCGCCGGATATTTGCCCCGTCTGCAAGGCCCCCAAAGAGCGTTTTGAGCTGATCGACCAAGGCTCGGACTGGGCGGAGGAACACAAGGTCGGCATCGCGCGGGGTTTGGACAAGCGCGTGGTGGAGGGCCTGCGGGAGAATTTCCGCGCTGAGTGCGCCGAGGTGGGCATGTACCTGGCCATGGGCCACGCTGCAGACCGCGAGGGCTATCCTGAAATGGCTGAGGTTTTCCGCCGCTTCGCGCAGGAGGAGGCCGAACACGCCGCCTGTTTGGCGGAGTTGCTTGGCGAAACGCTTGGTAACAGCACCCAGGAAAATCTCAAGCAGCGTTTACAGGCTGAGCAGGAGGCAAGCAGCGGCAAAGCGGACCTTGCCAAACTGGCCAAGTCTCTGGGCTATGAGGCCATCTACGAGGCTCTCCAGGAGATGTCGCGTAATGAGGCCAGGCATGGCCGGGCCTTTGATGGGATGCTTAAGCGCTACTTCCGGAAGTGACACAGTGATGCTTTCTTGACCGCGACTGTTCTGGTTGCGGTCTTTTTTCATGAAAACTGGAGGGGCGTCCATGGAGGATCAATTGAGGTCTGAGGGACCTTGTCTTCTCTGCCCGCGCGGCTGCGGTGTGCTGCGCTCACCCCAGGCTGGGGATGGCTTTTGCGGGATGGGCAGTCAGGCCGTGGTGGCCCGCGCCGCGCCGCACTACTGGGAGGAGCCCTGCATCTCCGGCACCCGCGGCACCGGGGCCGTGTTTTTCAGCGGCTGCACGCTAAAGTGCTGCTACTGCCAGAACTGGGAGATCAGCCACGAGGGCAAAGGGGAAAGGCTGTCGGCCCGGGCACTTGCGGATTGTTTCAAGCGCCTGGAGGATCAGGGCGTCCACAGCATCTCGCTCATCACTGCCACGCATTTTCTGTCTGCCATACTGGATGCCTTTGCACTGTACAAGCCTTCTGTGCCAATCGTATACAACACGGGCGGCTATGAACGGGTGGAGGTCGTCCGGGCACTCAAGGGCATTGTCGATGTCTGGCTGCCTGATATCAAGCTGGTCGGCCCCCGCCTGTCGCAGTTGCTGCTGGGCTGTCCGGATTACTTTGCCTTTGCCGCTCCGGCTATCAAGGCCATGTGTCAGATCAGCGGCCCAGCGCAATATGATGATCAGGGCCTGATGCGCCGAGGCACATTGCTGCGCCATTTGATCATCCCCGGCTGTGTGACGGACACCCTGCAGGTGCTGCGTTTCGTGGCGGAGGAACTTCCCCCCGGCACGCCGCTGAGCTTAATGCACCAATACACGCCAATCCTGCAGTGTCATGTACCTGGGCTGGATCGCCGTCTGCGTGACAGTGAGTACGCGCGTGCGCTTGAAGCTTTTCACGCGCTTGAACTGTCAGGCTATGCCCAGGAAGAGGACTCTGCCGACCCAGCCTACACGCCGCCCTTTGATGGGACAGGGGTAAAAAACTAGCGACTTCAGTTGGAAGAAAGCATGAACAGCCCTGGCATTCACCGTTTTATGACAAGGTGGACTACCTGACCCAACAGTGGCTGTACGCGGTGGAGATCATGCAGACTTACACCAAGCCCGAGCTTGAGCAGGCTGCGGACTTCATGCGGCCGGAGCGTGACAAGCTGTTTCCCTATTCAGGGCGTGATACCAATCTCAATCATTAATGCTTTGATGCGGCGGATCTTTTCCGCCTTATCATTGTCTCCCTCAGTCAGCGTAGACTGCGACTACGCCTCCTTCTCTCGACTTCGACAAGACGAAAAATCTCTCTTCGCATCGGCGCATTACTTCTCTCGATTGGTATGAGCTGCTGACCAAACGCTATGTCATCCGTGACAGGGTGCACAGGCCGCTTGAAACCATCCAGGAATGTACCTCAACATCGCGCTCTTCCTGGCCATACCGGAGCAGCCCTCTCGGCAGCTGTACTGGGTGCTGCGCTTCTATGACATGCTTTCCTCTCTCAAGGTCACCATGGCCACGCTCACACTGGCCACCGCGCGCAAGCCATTTCACCAGCTGAGCAACCTGCGCGCCCGCGGTCTGGATCTTGACCCCATCTACGAGGGGCACGAGTTTGAACCCGATACCATGAAGTGGGTCAGCCAGTATGCCAATGCCAACATGATCAAGATCGACTTCTTTGAGGCACGCAGCACCGCCTATGCCAAGTCAAGCGCCCTGGTGGATGATTTGTAAGCCAGGCGTCTTGCATTTGGAGTTTCCAGCCTGTACAATGCTTCACGGGCACAACATCATGGCGATGCGGGGAAACCCCCTCATCGCTTTCACTTTGGAGGCAGTATGAACCTTGGATTTGACCATGATCTCTACACAGCGCTCCAATCGCAGTACATCAAAGAGCGCATCGATCAGTTTGGCGGCAAGCTGTACCTTGAGCTGGGCGGCAAGCTCTTTGATGATTATCACGCGGCCCGGGTCTTGCCGGGTTTTCGGCCGGACTCCAAGATCTCCATGCTGCTCAACCTCAAGGACCAGGCTGAGATCATCATCGCCATCAACGCGGATGATATTGAGAAGAACAAGGTGCGAGGCGATCTGGGCATCACCTATGACGCCGATGTTCTGCGTCTGATCGATGCTTTTCGTGCCTGCGGACTGTATGTGGGGACGGTTGTCATCACGCAATATGGCGGGCAGGCGCATGCGGCCAAGTTTCGCCGCCACCTGCGCACGCTGGGCATCAAGGTGGCGCTGCACTATCCCATTGCCAACTACCCCAGCGATGTCAATCTGATCGTCTCTGAAAAGGGCTTTGGCAAGAACGAATTCGTACAGACCACGCGCCCGCTCATTCTGGTGACTGCGCCCGGGCCCGGATCGGGCAAGATGGCCGTCTGCCTTAGCCAGCTTTTTCAGGAGCATCAGCGCGGCGTCAAGGCTGGCTATGCAAAGTTTGAAACCTTTCCCATCTGGAGCCTGCCGCTTTCCCACCCTGTCAACGTGGCTTATGAAGCTGCAACGGTGGATCTGAACGATGTCAATATGATAGACCCCTTCCACCTGGAGAAGTATGGCATCACCACTGTCAATTACAACCGCGACATAGAAGTCTTCCCCATTCTCAATGCCAGCTTTGAGCGCATTTGGGGCAAGTCCCCCTATTTCTCACCCACCGATATGGGCGTCAACATGGCGGGCAGGTGCATCATCGATGACCAGGTCGTGCAGCAGGCCGCCAGGCAGGAGGTCATCCGCCGCTACTACATCGCCTTGTGTGAAATGCGCAAAGGCACCGCCACGGAAGAAGAGGTGGACAAACTGCGCATGCTGATGCAGAAGCTCAGCCTCACGGACGATGACAGGCCTGTCATCGCCGCGGCCCGCAGGCGCGCGGACCAGACGGACGCGCCGGCCGCCGCGATCATGCTGCCGTCCGGCGAGGTGGTCACAGGCAAGACGTCCGCCCTGCTGGGAGCCTCCGCGGCGCTCATCCTCAACGCGCTCAAAAAGCTGGCAGGCATCCCAAAGGCCACCAGGCTGATCCCCCCGGAGGTCATCGGCCCTGTCCAAGTGCTCAAATGTGATTACCTGGGCAACAGCAATCCCAGGCTGCATACGGACGAAGTGCTGGTCGCGCTGTCCATCACCGCGGCGGGCAGCGACGTTGCAGCCAGGGCCTTGGCGCAGCTCAGGCAGCTCAAGGGCTGCGAGGTGCATACCTCTGTCATTCTGTCCCAGGTGGATGGAAAGGTCTTCCGCAGCCTGGGCGTCAACCTGACAAGCGAGCCAAAATACCAGACGCACAAGCTGTTCCACGGATAGGCAACAGCAGGATCCGTTTTGCATATATGCAGGGTTGACCCTGCAAAGCGCCGTTTTGAGGCGCAAACGGGCGCTGACGACCCGGGTAAAATGCATATAATTTTCTATTGTATTCATTCATGCCACGGCGTATACTAATGCTGTTCAACTATTTTTTCCGAATGTCCATGAGGACAAGGGGAGCAGGGGAGGAGCAAGGGATGCTGAAGTACTCGATCAAGAGAATATTGCTCGCGATCGTCACCGTTTTTATCATTGCTGCCATCACGTTTTTTGCGATGAACGCCATACCCGGCGGGCCATTCGCCAAGGAGAAGGCGCCGGAGGCCGCCGTGCAGGCAGTTCTCGAAAAGCGCTTCAACCTTGACAAGCCCATTGGCGAGCAGTTCTTGCTGTACCTGCGCAATCTGACGCAGGGGGACTTTGGCGTTTCGCTCAAGACCGGGCGTGAGATATCAACCACCATCTTTGACTCTTTCAGCATTTCAGCCTACCTGGGCGGCATGGCCGTGCTGCTGTCGCTGTCCCTGGGGTTGATACTTGGCTCTACTGCGGCGCTTATGCGCAATAAGTGGCCTGACCGCGTCATCATCTTTTTGACGACGCTTTTCGTTGCGGTGCCAAGCTTCATCCTGGCCACCCTGCTCTTGCTCATCTTCAGTTACGGCTTGGGTTGGGTCAGCGTATGGTCCGTCAACAATCAGAGCTACCTGCTGCCCATCATCTCCCTGGCGCTGTACCCCATGGCATACATCACGCGCCTGACCAAATCCTCCATGCTGGATGTGCTGGGGCAGGATTATATCCGCACCGCACGCGCCAAGGGCGTTAAGGAATGGATGGTCATAGCAAAGCATGCCCTGCGCAACGCGCTGATCCCTGTCATCACCTATGTGGGTCCCCTGACTGCCTACATCGTCACGGGCTCCCTTGTGGTGGAGACTGTATTTACCATCGGCGGTCTTGGTTCCAAGTTTGTTACCGGAATCAACAACCGCGATTATCCGATGATCATGGGCACCACCATTTTCCTGGCGACTTTGATGGTCATCATGACGCTGATCAGCGACCTTTTGTACAAGGCCGTTGATCCCAAGATTTCTTTTGATTGAGGAGACGCGAATGAGCGAGTATACGCCCGATACCATCCCACAAAAGCGTCCACTGAGCATGCAGCTGGATCCCGCCTTGTTTGAGCCGGCGACGGCCAGTGAAAAAGAACAGCATGACATCATGCGCGAGAGCACCACGTTCTTCCGCGATGGCATGCGCAAGCTGTTCAAGAACCCGCTGGCGGTCTTCAGCCTGGTCGTCCTCATCCTTCTGGTGGTGGTCATTCTGTTTGCGCCCCTGGTGGTGCCTTACGGGTATTCCCAGATCGTGACTGTCAACGGCAAGCGCGACCGCACCGCCGCCAATATGAGGCCCCTCACTTATTCCGAGAAGGAGCAGGAATCCATTGACGCCGGTCAGAAGGTTTTTCCGCATATCTTTGGTACGGATGAACTGGGGCGAGACTACTTTATCCGTGTGATCTTCGGCGCGCGCGTGTCGCTAATGGTCGGCGTTTTTGCCAGCATCATCGTACTGGTCATCGGCCTTCTGTACGGCTCCATATCCGGCTATGCCGGGGGCAAATTGGATATCGCCATGATGCGTTTGGTGGACATCATCTACTCTTTGCCTGATATCCTGATGGTCATCCTCTTGTCGGTGGTCCTGGGGCAGGTGTTGGGCGACAGCCTGCAGGGCACGGTATTTGCCTCGCTTGGCAACAACATGATCAGCATGTTCATCGTCTTTGGCCTGCTGTATTGGGTGGGCATGGCGCGCCTGGTGCGTGGCCAGATCCTGCAGATCAAGAACAACGAGTACGTATTGGCAGCCCGCGCTTTGGGCGCGAGCAGCGGGCGGATCATTAAAAAACATATCCTGCCTAACTGCATTTCTGTCATATTCATTTCCACCGCCCTGCAGGTCCCCAGTGCCATCTTTACCGAGAGTTTCCTCAGCTTCATCGGCCTGGGTGTTCAGGCGCCCATGCCCAGCCTGGGTTCTCTGGCCAACCTGGCGCGCAGCGCCCTGCAGGTCTATCCCTACAAAATGGTATTTCCCGCGCTGGGCATTTGCCTGATCGTGCTTTCTTTTAACCTCTTGGGCGATGGCCTGCGCGACGCGTTTGACCCCAAACTGAGGAGGTAGCATGAGCGAAACCATCCTGCAAGTCAAGAACCTTCACACCTCTTTCCCTACCGACTCGGGGGAGGTGCGGGCGGTCAACGGCATTAATTTTAACGTGAACCGAGGCAAGGTGCTGGGCATCGTGGGCGAGTCCGGTTCCGGAAAGTCCGTCACCGCATACTCCATCCTGCGCATTCTGGACAATCCCGGACGCATTACCGAGGGGGAGATCCTCTTTCACGGCGAAAATGTGGTGGACTATGACAAGACACAATTGAGAGCTTTCCGCGGCGCCAAGGTGTCCATCATCTTTCAGGATCCCATGACCAGCCTCAACCCGGTCTACACGGTCGAGAACCAGCTGGTGGAGGCCATTCGCCTGCACACACCCCGCAACCCCCGGCAAGCCCGTGAGCGGGCGCTTGAGATGCTGCAATTGGTGGGGGTCAACGAGCCGAACAAGCGCCTGAAGCAATACCCCCATCAGCTCTCAGGCGGCATGCGCCAGCGCGTGATGATCGCCATGGCGCTGGCCTGCGAGCCTGATATCCTCATTGCCGACGAGCCCACCACCGCTCTTGATGTAACCATCCAGGCACAGATACTTGAGCTGATGATGGAGCTGAAGAATAAGTTGGGCATGTCCATCATTATGATCACGCATGATCTGGGTGTGATTGCCGAGATGTGCGACGAGATCATCGTGATGTACGCCGGGCGCGTCTGCGAGCGTGGCACAGCCGAAGAGATCTTTTATAATCCTTGCCATGAGTACACCAAGGGGTTGCTGCACTCCATCCCCAAAATCACCGTCGGGAAGGAAAGGCTGACGCCCATCGCCGGGTCACCCATCGACCTGCTCAACATGCCCAAGGGCTGCGCCTTTGCCTCGCGCTGCGACAAGGCTATGAAAGTCTGCCTGAATACCCCGCCGGACGAAATCCGCATCAACAACGACCACATCGCCTCCTGCTGGATGAATGTCAAACCTGTTAGCGGGAAAACGCAGGAAGGGGAGAGTAAACAGTGAGCGAACACCTGCTGGAAGTCAAAGACTTAAAACAGCATTTTCCCATCAAGATGGGTCTTTTCAAAACCCGCATGCTCAAGGCGGTGGACGGCGTGTCCTTCACCATCGACAAGGGGGAGACCCTGGGTCTGGTGGGGGAATCCGGATGCGGTAAAACGACCGTTGGGCGCAGCATTCTTCGCTTATACACGCCTACCACGGGCACCGTACGCTACAATGGCGAACTTATCACCGACAAGAATATTCAGGGCTTCCGCAAGGAGATCCAGGCCGTCTTTCAGGATCCCTATTCCTCGCTTAATCCCCGCATGACGGTGGGCGATATCGTGGGCGAGCCGCTGGATATCCACAAGCTGTACGCTACACCCGCTGAGCGCAAGGCGAAGATCGATGAATTGCTCACGCTGGTGGGACTTAACTCCGACCATTCCCGCCGCTATGCGCATGAGTTTTCGGGCGGGCAGCGCCAGCGCATCGGCATCGCGCGGGCCCTGGCGGTCACCCCCAAATTCATTGTCTGTGATGAGCCGGTTTCGGCCCTGGATGTTTCCATCCAGGCGCAGATCATCAACACCTTTGACGAGCTGCAGCAGAAGCTGGGTTTGGCGTATCTTTTCATTGCGCATGATTTGCACGTGGTGCATCACATGAGCAAGCGCATAGCCGTCATGTATTTGGGTAAGATAGTGGAGACGGCATCTGCGGATGACATCATCAGTTGGCCTGTGCATCCCTACACACAGTCCCTGATCTCCGCCATCCCCATCCCGGACCCCAAGAAGGCGCGCGCGCGCAGGCGCATCGTGCTGGAGGGAGAGGTGCCCAGCCCGCTCAACATGCCCCAGGGATGCGCCTTCCGCACACGTTGCCGCTATGCCGTTGACAAGTGCGCGCAGGAGACCCCGAAACTTGAAATGCTGGGTGAAGGCGTCGGCCACGAAGCTGCCTGCTGGAACCCGCAAGGCTGACAGATAGATCTTTCCAGGTGAAAAACCTGGTTGAGATAAGACATCAACTGAAGGAGGAATAACCATGACCAACAAGAAGCTTCTCGCCCTGGTACTGGTCGCCATCATGGCACTCGCGTCCTTTGGCACCGCATTTGCGGAAACCACGGCAGGGCTAACTGCGGAAACCACGGCAGGGCTAACTGCGGAAACCACGGCAGGGCTAACTGCGGAAACCACGGCAGGGCTAACTGCGGAAACCACGGCAGGGCTAACTGCGGAACTCACGGCAGTGTCAACTGCGGAACCCACGGCAGTGCCAACTGCGGAAACCACGGCAGTGCTAACTGCGGACAAGGGTTCTGAGCCTGATTGGACTGAGTACAACGCCCTGATCGCCGAGATCAAATCCACCACCGACTTTGTCGCCCGCGAAGCCCTCATGCACAAAGCCGAAGACATCCTCATGGGCACCGGTGCCCTCGTCCCTATCTACTACTACAATGACATGTTCATGGCAAAGCCCGCTGTAAAGGGCTACTACACCAACCCCTTTGGCACCAAGTTCTTCCAGCAAACCACCAACGGCGACAACACCACGCTGAAACTCAACATTTCCAGCGAACCCGCCTTCCTGGATCCGGCGCTCAACTCCTCCGTGGATGGCGCCATCCTGGCGGCCAACTCCTTTGGCGGCCTCTACTCCTATGATGAGACCGGCGTCCCCGCGCCCAACTTCGCGACCGGTTTTGAGATGTCCGCCGATGGCCTGACCTACACCTTCACCCTGCGCGATGGGCTCAAGTGGTCCGATGGCAGCCCACTTACCGCCAAGGACTTTGAGTACTCCTGGAAACGCGCCGCCAAGGCCGAGACAGCGGCTGATTACAGCTACATGTTCAACGGGATCGCCGGATACCCCGACGCGTTGAATGTGACCGCTTCGGAAGACGGCAAGACGCTGACCGTCGTTCTGGCCTCCCCCTGCGCCTACTTCCTTGACCTGGCCGCGTTCCCGACCTTCTTCGCTGTGAAGCAGGAAGTCGTTGAAGCCGCAGCCGGCTACAAGGACGCGGCCGGCGCAGTCGTCAACCCCGGCGCCTGGGCGCTGGAAGCCGGCTTTGTATCCTCCGGACCCTTCATGTTGGAGAGCTGGGTGCATGAGCAGTCAATGACCTATGTAAAGAACCCCAACTACTGGGATGCCGAGAACGTCAAGCTCGAAAAGCTGGAGTTCATGCTCTCAGCTGACAACACCGTTATCTACGCCGCCTATCAGGCGGGCGACCTGGACTTCATCGAAACCGTGCCGCCGGATCAGATCAAGGGCCTCATCGGCACTCCGGAATTCTATATTATTGGGCAGCTTGGCACCTACTATGCCATCTTCAACGTCAAGAGCCCGCTGTTCAACGGCAAGACCGTGGAGCAGGCAGCCGCGATGCGCAAGGGCCTTACCCTGTTGATCGACCGTCAGTACATCATCGATACCGTTGCCCAGACCGGCCAGCAGGTAGCGACCTCCTTCATTCCCGCCGGGATGCTGGATGGACACGGCGGCGTCTTCAAGACCAATGACGCGGATTACACCTATCCTGTGGGCGATGGTTACTTCCCCGAAGAGCCCGACCTGGATGCGGCGCGTGAGCTGCTGAAGACCGCAGGCTTTGAGTTTGGCGCGGACGGCATGCTGAGCGCCTCAACCCCCCTGAACCTCAACTACATCTACAACACTTCTTCTGCCCATGCTGCCATCGGTGAGAGCATTATGCAGGACTTCGCGCAAATTGGCGCTACAGTGACTCTCAGTTCCATGGAGTGGAACGTCTTCCTGGCAGAGCGCAAGGCCGGCAACTTCGACTTCGCCCGCAATGGCTGGATCGCTGACTTCAACGACCCGATCAACATGCTGGAAATGTGGACAACCGATTCCGGCAACAACGACGCGCAGTTCGGCAAATAAGCCCTAAGCGGCGCAATACCCGGGGGACCTTCCGCAAGGAGGGCTCCCCTTTTATGAGGGGCAAAGGCGGGTATAATCTATTGTTCTGTAAGGAGGGATGTTTGATGTATTTTGACACTTGGACGCTGTTAATGCTTGTTGCCCTGGGGCTTGGCCTGTTTGCCCAGTCAAGGGTCAAATCAGCCTATACGAAGTATCTCAAAGTGCCTACCCAGGCTGGTATGTCGGCCGCCCAGGTGGCGGAGAATATATTGCGTGAGCAAGGCAATACGGCTTTGAGTATCAAGCCGATACCAGGCACTCTGACGGATCATTATGATCCCAGGGATAATACGCTGGGCTTGTCCGAAGGCGTCTTCAATTCCTCGAGCGTCGCGGCGCTGGGCATCGCTGCGCATGAGGCAGGCCATGCCATGCAAAAAAAAGAGGGCTATTCCCTCCTGGCTTTGCGTGGCATCCTGGTGCCGGTGGTCAGCATCGGCTCCAACCTCAGCGTCCCCATTGTGATCGCTGGTTTGGCTCTGTCTATCAGACCCCTCATCACAGTGGGTATCATCCTATTTGCGGTCGCTGTCGTCTTTGCTTTGATCACGCTGCCTGTTGAGTTTAACGCCAGTGCCCGCGCTATCCGCATGCTGACCGCGGGGGGTTACATCACCGTCAGTGAGGAAGCAGGGGTACGCAAAGTGCTGAACGCCGCCGCCATGACCTATGTCGCCTCCGCCATAGGCGCCGTGGTACAGCTGATGCGCCTGATCATGCTGTCGCGCTCGCGCGATGATTGAGCATTAATACCAATCTCAATCATTAATGCTTTGATGCGGCGGATCTTTTCCGCCTTATCATTGTCTCCCTCAGTCAGCGTAGACTGCGACTACGCCTCCTTCTCTCGACTTGGATAAGACGAAAAATCCCTCTTCGCATCGGCGCATTACTTCTCTCGATTGGTATAAGCGACATCAATGACAATGGGGTGCGGATTCACGCATCCCCTTTTTTGTGAAATACGACGAACTTGCTGGCAAAATAGTTAAACAACACTTCCAGTACGTTCATGAGCAGTTTGGCCAGCTTATCGTCCATGATGAGCAGGCAGAGGTTGAAAAGGAGTATCTGGAACAAGAGCATCGACAGAGCGCGGGCTGAGACAAAGAGGATGAACTCCCGCCAGGCATTGCCTTTCGTCTGTGTACTCTTGAAGACGAAGCGCTTGTTGGTGATGTAGGCGAAGCTCACCGCCAGCACCCAGGAGGTGACGTTTGAGAAGTTTGCGATCAGGCGCCAACTGGCGCTGCCGTTCACCTGTCCTTCAAGGCCCAGCAGGCTGGTCATGGCCACATACACTAACCAGCTCACCAAGGTGGTCAGCAGGCCAAAGAAGAGGTAGCTGGACACCTCGCTCAGCTTATCCTTATCTTTGAACAGGGCTTTTATCTTTTCTATCATCATTTCTCTCTATCTCCTCGTTTTTGAGGCTGTCACCTTCATCGCCTCGGGCATAGGTCGCAGCGAGCAAGTCATCCAGAGCGATATTTCGCGGGATCTTCTTATTCTTGGCGCTCAGATAGCTGATGCTGTGATCATCATAGGCCTGCACGGTGACGTTCATGCTGCGTGTGCCCGCCTGATCCATCACGATGATCTTGATGGGCCGCTGGTGACGCAGCGAATAGGCCAGGAACCGCTGCAATGTGCTCATCCCTGCGGCACCTTATAAATGACGTAATCATTCTGTTCATCGGCATAGACGCGTTCAAACAAGCTTTCCAGCGCCTGCTCATCCACCTGCAGCTCACTGCGCTCATAGGGACCCAGCAGGATGTAGCTAATGCCATAGCGGCTGAGCAGCGCCATGTTTTCGCGTGGGTTTCTGTAAAAGGCGCGGATCTCTGCCTCCCTGGCGTCTGTATCAAAGCCGTGGTAGTAGAGCCACAGCTTGGGGCCGCTGACGATATTGCGCCCGGCCAGGGCACTGACCGGGTTCAGGTGCTGCGTCCAGGTAAGGAAGGTGCTGTGCGGCGGCGTCTCTCGCTCTATGTAGTCCGCCGTCTGGATAGCCTCGGTGGAAAAGCTCTGATAATCACTCACCGTCTCGCGTGCCAGGGAAAGGCTGCCCGACAGGAAGAAGATCACGCAGCAAAGCGCCGCCAACAGTCCCCGCGTACGGATGCCCTTCAGGCGGTCATAGAGTTGGAAGGCGTATTCGCTGATTGGCACGGCGCACAGCGCGTACCAGACGTAGAGAAGCTTGTTGTTGTCGTACTCATTGGGCTGGAAGATGACCAGTTCGGCAACGATAAAGATGACAAAGGCGCCTGTGTAAATGTGACGGTGCTTCTGATTCTTTTCAAAGAGGCTGAAAATGAGCAGCAGGAAGGGCAGGCCGATGTTTTTCAGATAAAACCACAGGTATCCGTCGCGCAGGCCTGCGCCTCCTGAGTTATTGACCCAGTTAAACTGCAGGCGCAAAAAACCATCCGCGCCAGCCTGGGAGAACGTAAAGGCAAGGAGCTGCGGAAGGGCAAGGACCAGGGCGATACCGCCGTAGAGCAGCCAGGGCCAGACAGCGCGGCGCTTGAAGAGGTCATAGATAAGCCAGCCCGCGCTGCAAAGCCCCAGCGCCAGGAAGGAATGCGTGTGCAGCAGTGGCAGGCCGCCGGCCATGACGCCCAACAAAGCGAACTGCCGCGCGTTGCGTTTGCCAGTTTGCAGGCCATCATAGAGCAAATAGAGCAGGGGCATAAGCATCATCCACCCACCAAGGAAGGTGCGCTGGGGAATGAACATATCGGCGATGATATTGCTCCACCTGAGGTTGTAGGTGGTAAACTCCGCGTGGTTGACGGGCGTCTGGTACCAACCGGTAAGGATGGTCTGCAGGCGTTGCGTCCAGGTGCCCGCCTGCAGCTCATTGATGCCCGCCTGGCCAAGGCTTTGGCCCATCATGTCAAAGCTGTACAAAAAGCCCAGCCCGCCATTGAGAAAGACAAGCAGCGCAGCAAGCACCGCCGCACGACGGCCATTCGCCATGCGCAAAGCCAGCAGCGTAAAGCCCGCGAAGGCCAGCGCCATCATCAGCGTGCCGGGAAAGACCAGTGCCACCTGCAGGCTTGCGCCAAACAGCATGAAACTGGTGGAGAGGCTGTCCGCCAGGAAGGGATAGGCCAGACGCTTGCCTGGCAGGATGCTGTAGTCGGCGGGAAAGCGCGCGTCCCTCAGCGAGGTGATGATGCCCGTGTGCAGCGGCAGGTCGCCATAGGTGCTCTGGCCAACGTGGAGGCCGTCTGCCGCGGGCCGGAGATGATGCGTCCACTGCAGGTATCCGCCCAGTATCGTTAGCGGCAGCGCCACCAGAAGCAAGACCCTGAGGTCCTTGGCGTCATCATTGGTGAATAGCTTGAGCTGGGTCTTCCTGTCGCGCAACAGGTAGGAGGCAAGGGTGAGCAGCAACAGGGGGATCAGCGCCAGCAGATGCCCTGTGACCGAAAAAGCCAGCACAAAGGCGATCAGCGCCGGCAGCCACATCATCATCAGCAGGCCTAGGCAGAAGCCGATCCATAAGCGATACAGCGGCCTTTGCCCAGGCATCAGCCAGCGGACAATGGCGCAGCCGCACAATAGATAGAGTGTCAGGTAGGGGAGAAACAGCATCACATCTCCTTTAGCCATCATCTGTCTGCGCTTCAAGTCCTCCCATGCGCAGCATCTCGCCGCGCAGATAATGGGCTATCCTGCGCTGCTCGTCAACCGGGGCATTGGTGGCATCGTAGCGGATGGGCGGACCAAAGGTCAGGGTGCGTCTTTTCTTGTCCGCGTAAAGGGGATAGAACTGTGGGCACTTGCCCATACGTTTGTAATAGAGTTGCGCCACTGTCGTGAAGCCTGTGAAAAAGGCGCCTACTGTATCCCTGAGATAGCCCGGTTTCTCCTGTGCGGGGTCGTTGGGGTTCTCCGGGAAGATCAGCAGATTATCCTCGGCCTCCAAAGCTTCAGCTGAGAGCTTGAAGGTGTGGATCAGATCCTTGGTGCTGTTCCTGTAGACAGGGACGTGATCAAGGCTGTTGACGATCCAGGTCAGCGCAGGTCCGACAATATAGCGGGCAACCGGCCACTTCCATTTTTCCGGCAGCCATCGCTGGCGTTTGATAGTCCAGGTGTAAATGTAGGTGGCGATCTGCTCATGGTCAACCATCTCGGAAATCATCCAGGAGCGAAAAGGGAAGGGGATATATATATTGGCGATGATAGGGCCATACAATTCACCGTGGTTGCATGTGAACACACAGGGGATGTCCTTGTCCAGCTTCACATTTTCCTGACCTTCAACCTTGGTGGGGAACAACAGCCGCAAGAAGCGGATCAGCAGCTTGATGCCATAGCGTCGCCGTTTGACCTTGACCAAAACATCTTCCAGCTGCTTTTGCAGGGGGAGGTTGGTTTCCCCGTTTTCCTTGAGCAATAAAAAGCGCTGCAGCTTGACGGTATAGCGGTTCTCAAGCGGGAAACGGAAGGCCGCCAATAGTGCTGCCGCCACCAAAGCCAGCGCCGGGATGAGCAGGGTGGGCTGCAGCGAGGGGATGTTGAAGCCTCTTGCCGGATATCCACCGAAGAAGAGCAGCAGCGACAGACCAAGCAGCGCAAGCATTTGTCCTATCAGGGTGGCAAAGGCATACTCTGCCCCGTGCAGCGATTCCGGTGCTGCGTCGGGGTCTTTGCCGGTGACAAAGGCGATAATGGATTTCATGTTGCGGTCAAGTGCCTGCAATGCCGCTGCGGCAAGGGACGTCCCGCAGGTGCACAGCGCAAGGGCAATATAGGCCCAGATATTCTCGCCCCTAAGTATATTCTGCGAAAGCATCACAAGGCCTGCCAGCCATAAGGCAAGGCCGCCCAGGAGCACGTTGGATGGATCATGGCGCGCATGGCGTGGGCTGAACAGGATCATGCGGGTCAGCCGGTTGGTCAGGTAAATGCACACAAAGGCAATGCCCATGCACGTCAACAGACCGCCAGCGGTGGTACCGATGAAGGTGTAGGAGAGGATCATCGTTACCTGCAGCGCTGTCACCGTGATGGTAGTGACATTGCGGAAACTGCGGTAGCTGTTCGCCTGCCTGAGGGCATCCACATCGATCAACCCCCCGGATTCGCCTCTGGGGGAGGCAGGCTGCTCCTTGCTGGAGAAGTGTGCATAGCTTTCAATGAATGCGCTGAAAGCAAAGCCGCCCAGCAGGTACCAGGCAGTGTCGGTTTTCTGCGAGAGGAAAAGAACAGGTGATAAAAGTAGGCAGAAAAGCAGCATCACTTCTGTGAGGCGGAAGGCACGCTGCACGCGGCTGAGATGTCGTCGCTGCATGGAAATGCACAGTCGCCGGGCGACGTAGGAACGCAGCATGATGATAAGCACCAGGGAAAACAGCAGCCACAGATGAGGCATCTCGACGGAGAGGGGATAGATCAGCAGCAGCGCAAGGGCAAGCAGCGCGGACAGCAGCGTCAGTGTGTAACCCCATAAGCGGTACCCCCTTGGCAGGTGATCGAAGCTCTGCGGATGCAGCAGCATGCCAGCCAATTCGGCTGTCTGCCCCACCATGAACAGCGCGCCTCCCAGGAGAGGCTGACGCACCAATACGATGGAGGCCAACATGCAGTACAGGTAGTCAAACAGGGGGCTGAAGAAGCGAAGGCCGGACAATTGAAGGCGTTCATACGGTGCGGTGTTGGGCGCGTATTGACTGGATGACAAGTCGCTGCCTCCTCTTCATCATATGTGCATATTCTAACACAAACGCCTTTCCGCTTCAATCCGCTTGACAAGGCCTGCGCAAAGCCCCTATACTCGCAATGGAATCGTTTTCACAGAGCAAATATGAAGGCCAGCAAGCTGGCGGGGGAATAGATGAAAGTCACCACCATTCATGACGTTGCGGCAGAGGCACAGGTCAGCATCACCACAGTTTCGCGCGTGCTCAACAGCCGGGAGGAAGTCGATCCCACTACGCGCGCCAAGGTGCTGCAGGTCATTGAACGCCTGCACTATATGCGCAACACCAATGCCGCCAACCTCAAGCAGCGGCATACGGACTTCGTGGCCGTCATCCTGCGCGGCAGGCGCAATATCTTCCTGACCGATCTGGCAGAGCGTATGATGGATTACGGACGTCAGACGGGCTTCCAGTTTTTGCTGGAGTTTATTGATGAACGGGCCGATGAGTTTTTGACAGCAAGCCGGATATACATGGAACGGAAGCTGTCGGGCATCATCTTCCTGGGTTCCAACCTCAAGGACCGGGAAGAGTCGCTGCAGCGCCTTGATTTGCCCTGCGTGTTTGCCACGGTCGATGCCTCGCACCTGCCCGTGCCCAAGCTGGCCTCTATCAGCGTGGATAACTTTCAGGCCGGCCAGCAGGCAGCAGAGCAGCTCATCAGACTGGGGCACCGGCAGATCGCATTGGTGGGCTACTTTGCGGATATTGCCGATTCCACCGGTCTGCGGCTAAACGGCGCGCTGGAGAGCATCAAGCGCCACGGCGTGACCCATGATCCGGACCTCTTTGTAGATTCAGACTTTACAATGCAAACCGCCTACCGCGCCACGCAGGCGCTGCTGAAAAGAAAGAAGCGCTTTACGGCACTCATCGCCATGTCCGATATAGTGGCGATAGGAGCCAGCAAAGCGCTGTTTGATGGCGGCGTCATGGTGCCGCGGGACGTGTCGGTGATTGGCTTTGATGGCATCCAGGAGGGGCAGTATTACATTCCTTCTCTAGCCACCATGGTGCAGCCCGCCGATGAACTGGCGCAGGGCACCGTAGCGCTGCTGTCTGAAATGCTGAGCGGCGCTGCCGGCCGGCATGTGCTGCTCCGTTCCACCTACCGCCAGGGCGGTTCCGTGCGCAGTCTGCAGCGCGGCACTATGTCTATGATAAAACCTTAGTCCACCAGGCCCCAAATATCTTTGGCGTACTCTTGAATTGCCCGGTCTGAGGAAAACTTGCCGGCGCTTGCGACATTCATCAGACACTTTTTGGAGAAGGCTTGGATGTTCTTGTAGTCCTTGTTGGCCTTCAGTTTTTGCTGCATGTAGCTGTCAAAATCAAGGAAGAGGTACTGATGATCCGGCCCGTGCCAGCTGAGACCCGTCAGCAGGGATTCGTGCAGGGTCTTCAGAATACCCTGCGCGTCCTTGAAAGTGCCGTCCACAAGCGTATCCACGGCCGCTTTGAGCACCTTGTTTTCCTTGTAGATCTTAAGGGGGGCATAGCTGTCCTTGATTGCCGTGATCTCTTCCACCGTCGCGCCAAAGATATAGTTGTTCTCCTTGCCGGCCTCCCTGACGATCTCGATATTGGCCCCGTCGTAGGTACCGAGAGTGACCGCGCCGTTGAGCATCAGTTTCATATTGCCCGTGCCGCTGGCCTCTGTGCCCGCGGGAGAGATCTGCTCGCTGATGTCGGCAGCCGGGATGATGCATTCGGCATAGGAGCAGTTGTAGTTGTGGACTAAGACCACCTTGAGCTTGTCCTGCATGACAGGGTCATGGTTGATAAGTTGCGCGATCTGGTTGATATAGTAGATGATGGCCTTCGCCTGCTCGTAGCCCGGCGCGGCCTTGGCGCCGAAGATGAAGGCGGTGGGCGTAAAATCCTTGATGCTGCCTGCTTTCAGGCCTTGGTAGATCGCTATGATCGAGAAGGCATTGAGCAGCTGGCGCTTGTACTCATGCAGGCGCTTGATCTGCACGTCAAAGATGAAGTGTTCAGGGATCAGGATGCCCTCCTGCATGAAGATCTGCAGAGCCAGCTCCTTCTTCTTCTCCTGCTTGATGCTGTGGAAGCAATGGCAAAGCCTGTCATCGATCAGTGGGCGAAGGGCGCTGAGCTGGTCCAGCTGTGTCAGGAAAGCATCGCTGTCCAGTGTGTCCGCCAGCAGGCTGGTCAATTGTGGGTTGCATAACCCCAGCCAGCGGCGCTGCGTGATGCCATTGGTTTTGTTCTGGAAACGCTCGGGATAGATCTGATACCAGTCCTTGAAAACCCTGTCCTTGAGTATCTGCGTATGGATCTCCGCGACACCGTTTGTCGTGTGCGTAGCGTAGACAGCCAGTGGTGCCATTTGGACATGCTGGTTTTTGATGCTGGAGAGCGAGGGCGACTTCAGGTCCCGCAGCAGCCGTCTGTTGATCAGGCGGATCACGGGATAGAGCTGGGGCACCACGGACCGGAGCATTTGGGCATCCCAGGTCTCAAGCGCCTCTTCCATCACGGTGTGGTTGGTGTAGGAGAAGGTCTTCTGCGCGATCTGGAAGGCCTGTTCAAAATCAATGCCTTCCAGCTGCAGCAGCCGGATGAACTCGGGTATCGCCATCACCGGGTGCGTATCATTGAGCTGCACTGCGTAGAAGCCGGGGAACTTGCTGAATTCGCGGCCGATGCGCTGCTTAAAAGCGCTCAGGAGATCCTGCATGGTGGCTGATGAGAGTACATATTGTTGTTTGATGCGCAGAACCTTGCCCGCGTCATTCGAATCGTTGGGGTAGAGGAACCTCGTGATGTCCTCAGCCTTGTTCTTGTCAGCGACCGCGGCCTCATAGTCCTGCTGGTTGAACAGCGCGAAGTCAACCTCCTTGAGGCTTTCACACTGCCATAGGCGCAGCGTGCCGATGCTCTTGAGCTGGTAACCCAGTACTGGCATATCATAGGGAACAGCCAGCACCTGTCCGTCGCCAAAGCTGACGGTGACGGCCAAGTCGCGCCGACGCAAGCTCCAGGGATCGCCATACTTTGACCAGTCATCGGGCTCTTCCACCTGCTGACCGTCAATAAAGTGCTGCTTGAACAGTCCAAAGCGGTAGCGCAGGCCATAGCCCGTCAGAGGGATGCCGTGCGTGGCAGCGCTGTCCAGATAGCAGGCGGCCAGCCTGCCCAGGCCGCCGTTGCCAAAGGCGTCGTCCTCAATTTCCTCAAGCGCCCCGATATCGATGCCCTGGGCCGCCAACAGCCGGGTCACATCTGACAGAACGCCCGCGCAAAAAAGGTTGTTATAGACCATACGGCCAAGCAGATACTCAGCAGACAAATAGCACGCCTGTTTGCTGGCTTCACTTTGGGCGATGCTGTGGCGCCAATCAGGCGTGATCAGCTGCATCAGGGCCAGTCCCATTGCTTCATGCAGCTGCCATGCATTAAGCTGCGCAAGGTCAAGGTGGTAATTTACCCTTGCCTTCTCTTCTGCCAGGAGCAGGACTTGTTTTGCCTCAATCATGGGTGTTCTCCCTTGTATACTTGATGTTGAGCGTGCGCAGCCAGGCTGCCAGATCATTGCTCATGGCTTCCTGCGGCATGCGCCATTGCCAGTTGCCGCCCAAGGTACCGGGCATGTTCATGCGGGCCCTGCCATCCAGGCCCAGGATATCCTGCATGGGCAGCATGGCACGGTTGGCTGGGCTGCTCAGCACCGTCCGGATCATGGCTTGGTTCAGCTCGCTGTCGTTTGTTATACCCAGCACCGCGCGCGCCTGAGCCTTTTCGCGCGGGCCCGCGGTATGCCACCAGCCCTGCAGTGTGTTGTTATCATGCGTGCCCGTGTAGTAGACGGCATTCTTCTTGCAGCTTTGGGGCAGATGGGAGTTGTCGCGGCTTCCGGAGAAAGCAAAGCTGAGCACATGCATCCCCGGATAGCCGCAGTACCGCAGCAGTTTGCGCACCCGCTCGTTGACAGCGCCAAGATCCTCGGCGATGATCTTTAGCTGGGGAAGTTCCTTTTTGACCACCTGGAAGAAGTGCCGTTCAGGTCCCGGCCGCCAGCCGCCATAGCGCGCGGTGGAGGCAGTGTGGGGAACAGCGTAGTAGTTGGCAAAGCCGATGAAGTGATCTACCCGGATGAGGTCATACAGTTCACCCATCGCCCTCAGGCGATCGATCCACCAGGTGTACTTGTTCTTTTTAAGCGCTTTCCAGTTGTAGAGTGGGTTGCCCCAAAGCTGGCCATCCTGTGAAAAATAGTCAGGCGGCACACCGGCCACCATCGAAGGGCGCCTATCCAGATCCAGTTGGAAGGCACCGGAGTTGGCCCAGCAGTCGGCTGAATCCATCGCCACATAGATGGGCATATCGCCAAACAGCTGAATGTCCCGAGCGTTGGCGTAGGCTTTGAGCTGATACCATTGCCTGAAGAAGAGATACTGCACGAAGATCTGGTAGTCAATGGCCTGGCTGAGCATCTGGCGGTACTTCTCAAGCGCTTGCGGCTGGCGTTTGCGGATGGCCTCGTCGGGCCAATCCATCCAGCTGCCGCCGCCAAAGTGCATCTTTATGGCGTAGAACAACGCGTAATCCTCAAGCCACCGCATCTGACGGGTCCGAAAGACCGCAAGCTCCGCTTGCAGCGCGTCTTTGGATTGCTGGTAGGCGCGCTGCAGCATCCCTGTCTTATACGAAATCAGGGACCTGTAGTCAATATGTTGGGGATCCTTGTCCTCGTAGCTGTTCTTGTCCCTGAGCAGGCCTTCCTGCCTCAGCGTGTCAAGGTCTATCAGCAGGGGATTGCCCGCGAAGGAGCTGAAACTCTGGTAGGGGGATTCGCCATAGCCTGTGGGAGAGACCGGCAGCACCTGCCAGATGTTCATGCCAGAGGCCTTGAGGAAATCCACAAATTGATAGGCGTTTTTACCCATGCTGCCGATGCCTTCGGGGCCCGGCAGACTGCTGATATGCAGCAGGATTCCGCTTTGGCGCATGGTGTTCCTTTCGTTAGCGCATGATGCAGCCGCTGAAGGGCGGCAGCACCAGGACTTCGCTTGTGATGGTGGGGAAACCCGAACCCGTGTCCCAGGCAGCCGAGAATTCCCCCTGGGGCACAGGGATGATCACTTGCTTCTCAGACAGGTTATGGATGACCAGCAGGGTCTCACTTTCACCTTTGCAGCGCCAGGCGGCAAGGGCCTGGTCACCCAAGTCGACCGCCTCCACCAACGCGTCCTTCAGCAGGGGATGCGCTCCGCGAATGGCCAGGATATTGCGGTAGAAATTGAGCAGGGATAAAGGATCCTGCGCCTGTTCATCCACACCTGTCTTCAGGCGCTGGGCTTGGTCAATCTTCAGTGGGGGCAGGCAATTGAGTGATTCATCATTGCTCCACAGCATGGGCAGGCGCTTATTCTCATCGCGGCCTGACCCTGACATGCCAATCTCTTCCCCATAGTAGAGGTAGGGGATGCCGGGCAGGGTCAGGTAGAGGGCGGCGGCCAGCTTTATTTTCTGCTGATTGTACATCAAATAGCCTGAACTGCGTCCCATATCGTGGTTGGACAGGAAGGGGGCGTCCAACGCCTGAGGATTGACTTGTTTCACCCTGGTTTGCCAGTCGGCGACTTTTCCGGCCAGGCTTTGGCCCTTCTGGTTTCGCAGGGCCTCCGCCAGGAGACCTGTGGCGCCGGCGAAGGAGAAGTTGAACAGGCTGTCAATCCCGCTTTGGTACATCCCCAGGATCGTGACTTCCGGTTTCCAGGCTTCCGCAACGAAATATACGTCAGGCTTGATGGCCTGTGCCTCCTGGCGCAGCCAGCGCAGGAAGGCCACATTTTTGGACATGTTGTCCTCATAGTAGTGCGTGGTTCCGTCCAGACGAAAGCCGTCAGCCCCTGCCTGCAGCCAGAAGGACATGATGGCTTTGATCTCTTCACGTACCTGTGGGTTGTCCAGGTTCAGCTCCGGCATATGCGGGCCAAAGTTGCCCTGGTAATACCAGCCGGGCAGATCAGGCACCGGGTGGCCCGTGCTTTGGTTGAAGAGGTAGTAGTCTCTGTAGGGGCTGTCAAGGCCGTCTTTCAGGCTTTGGCAGGCGGCCAGGAACCAAGGGTGCTGGTTGGAGCTATGGTTGATGACCAGGTCGAGGATAAGGCTGATGCCTATCTGGCGGCAGCTCTCAGCCAGCTCCTCAAAATCAGCCATTGTGCCGTAGGCGGGGTCAATGGCCAGATAATCCGTTACATCGTACTTATGATAGCTGGGGGAAGGGTTGATGGGCATCAGCCATAGGCCGTCCACATGCAGCGAGGCAAGATAGGGCAGCTTTTCGCGCAGGCCGATCAGGTCGCCCCTGCGGTCACCATCGCCGTCTGCATAGGAGGCTACGAAGATCTCATAAACTGGTCCATTCAGGGCAAGGGCATACAGCGGCAGCAGGCAGACGCACAGCGCCAGAGTCAAAAAGCGTTTCAGCCTCATCCCTTGACCGCTCCGCCTGTGACACCCTCAACATAGAACTTCTGTATCCGGATGAACAGCAGTGTGATGGGGATGGCCACCAGAACCGCGCCCGCGCAAAAGCGGGTGAAGTATTCGTAGATGTGCTCGCGCTCCAGCATCCTGAATAAGCCCAGGGCCACCGTGTAGTTGGCGTATTCATCCTTCATGATGACAGAGACGAAGATGAAGTCGACCCAGGGCGCGATGAAGGCTGTGATGGCGGTAAAGACCACGATGGGCTTGGAGCTGGGCAGGATGATGCGCCAGAATACCATGTTCTTGCTGGCGCCGTCTATGGTGGCAGCCTCGTCCAGGGACTTGGGGATCGTGTCAAAGAAGCCCTTGGCGATCGTGTAGTTGAGGATGCCGCCGCCCGTGTAGACCAGGATCAAGCTGACCAGGGATTTGGCAAGGCCGATCGCTTTGAGGATGTGATAGACCGCGATCATGCTCATGAAGCCCGGGAACATGGCGATGATCAAGCCCGTATTCATGAGGGCTTTGCGCGAGGGGAAGCGCAGGCGGCTGAAGGTGTAGCTGATCATCAGCACCATCATGGTGGTCAGGGCGCAGGTGATGACGGCCACAAAAAGCGTGTTGCGGTACCAGGAGGGGAAGTCAAACTGCGAGGTCTCCGTAAACAGCCTTGTGTAATTACTAGTCGTCCAGCCTTTGGGGATGACATAGGTGGTGTAGGCGCCCGGCTCCGCGCGGAAGCTGGTGATCACCAGCCAGATGATGGGCAGCAGCCAGACCATCGCCATGGTGGTGAGCACGATGTAGGTGGTGGGTTGCTTAAGAGCCCGCAGGCTGAGGATCAATCCCAGCACAGCTACCAAGAGGAAGAGCCAGAAACCCAGTTGCAGGTTTTTGACCATGAAAGGCGCTGGCAAGAGCAGGGAGGCGTCGGCGGTCTCTTTGGCGCTGAGGAGCGCGTAGATGCCGCAGATGATGGCGGCGGAAAACGCGGCCACCATTCCAAAGACCAGGGGTCTTGAAGCTTTGGCAGCGCAGGCCAGGCCAAAGGCCAGGGCCAGACCGGCCGCGATGGCCAGCGGCAGCAGATGAAGTATGCCTTGGTCAAACAGCAGCAAGTTGATACCGGAGCGTTGGAAGGTGGCGCCTTCAAGGCCCGGCACCCGCAGCCAGCCCAGCAGCAGCGTCAGCGGCAACAGGGCCGCAAACAAAGGCAGGAAGCGCGCCATGTCCATGCGCAGGGACTTTGTTGTTTGCTTCACTGGAACTCCTCCTCTCGTCTGCTGGAGCCTGATGCGTTGTACACAATCAGCGACAGGCCCGCGCTGACAACAAACACAAAGATACCAATGGTGGAGGCCAAGGAGTAATTCTGCCTTTCAACCGTCAGCTTATACAGCCAGGTCACCAGCAGATCAGTCTTGCCCGCCTGATAATAGTCAGTCACCAGCGGCCCGCCGCGGGTGAGCAGGTAGATGACGTTGAAGTTGTTGATATTGCCCACGAAGGCCGTGATCAGATAGGGTGTGGTAACAAAGATCATGTAGGGCATGGTGATGGAGAAGAACATGCGCGCAGGCGAAGCGCCATCGATGGAGGCGCTCTCATAGAGATCCTTGGGGATGTTCATCAAAATACCGGAGGTGATCAGCATGGAGTAGGGAATGCCCACCCACAGGTTGACCACCAGCACTGTGATGCGCGCTGAGGTGGCATCGGTCAAAAATGGAATGCTGCGCTCGATGAAGCCGAACTGCTTGAGCAGCGCATTAAGCGGGCCCAGGTCATGCAGGATCTGGCTCATCAGCATCAAGCTGACAAACTGCGGCACTGCGATGGTGATGACGAAAATCGTGCGCCACATGGATTTGAGCTTGATGCCCCGGTTGTTGATGAAAATGGCCAGCAGCATGCCAAACAGGTAGTTGGTGAAGGTCGCGACCACTGCCCAGATCATGGTCCAGCCCAGTATCCTGCTGAAGGTTCCCGATACAAGCGCACTGGCGCCAAAGAGGTTGGAGAAGTTCTGCAGCCCGACCCAGGTGAACATATTGCCCGGCGGCTGATGATCGGCATCAAAGTTTGTGAAGGCGATCAGGACCATGAATACCGTGGGCAGAACCGTGAAGGCGATGACCATCAAGCTGGGCAGCGTCATCATGGTCATGTGGAAGCGCTCATTCAGGAGGGCCTTGAGATCGTCAGAGATGCTGGGGAGTTTTTGTCCCGCCTGCGCAAGGTTCTGCGCTTTGTAGGCGGAGCGTATCGATGCCCGCCACAGCACCACAATCCCGATGAACAGCAGGATGCTCAGCACGCTGAACAAGAGGATCAACATGGAGTTGTCGCCCGGCGTGCGCAGGTAGATCTGCAGTTCCTCATTCCAGACCCGCTGCATCCCTACATTGCCCAGTGTCCCAATCTTTGACAGGTGTTGCCAGGCGAAGCTGAAGGCAAACCAGATAAACAGCACTTGGGCGGCCAAATAGAGCAGGCCCTTCATGATCTGTCCCCGGCGCAGACAGCCAAAGCCCATCACCAGAAAGCTCAGGCGGGTCGCGGCATCGCCGTCCCTGAAGGTTTGATACAGCTCTTTGAGGATACTGCGCTTTTCTTTGCGCCGTTTCTTGGCCACTGCCATGCTTGACACGTTTCATCCTCCCCTTCTGATTTGAAAAAGCGGGGCTGTACCGTGTGATACAGCCCCGCCGGTGTCTTGTTTACTTTGCCGTGATGGCGGCGACCATTTCGTCAAGCAGGGTCTTGACGTCCTTATCGTAGTTTTTGGCTTCCATCGTGGTGCCGAAAGCCTCGGCAGGGCTCCAGTAGGTGCCCAGCACATCGTTCTGGGAGGTGGCGAAGTTGGCCTGCAGAGCCAGCGCAGCCAAGGCAGCGTTGGCAAGCACGGCCTCGTTGCCGGCAGCCTTGATGTTGGAGGGGCCCATGGCGCGCATTTCAAAGCGCTTGAGTTGGTTTGCTTCGTTGGTCAGCCACTCAGCCAGCGCCATGGCTTCAACCGGATACTCAGTGAGTGAGTTGACGCCCATCAGCTTGTAGCCGGCAAAGGAGCTCATCTGCACCTGCTCGCCATTGGCGGTAAAGGTGGGCAGCTTGGTGGCGGCGTAGTTGTCGCCCAGCTTTTCCTGGATGGCAGTGGCGTTCCAGGTGCCTGAGACGCCCGCGGCGATGGTGTCGCCCATGCCGCCTGTCAGGATGGCGTCATCACCGGTGAGGAAAGCTTCATGCGCGGTCAGGGCCTTGATGGCTTCGCCGGCGGCAACACCGTCTTCATTGTTAAAATCACAGGTTTGCACGCCATTGGCGTCAATGCCCAGGCTGCCCTTGGCCAGGAAGAAGGAAGCGATGTACCAGCCGTCGGAGACGTTCATGAAGAACTTCTTGTTGGCTGCCTGAGCGGCTGCCAGGATGCCATCCAGGGTCTTGACCTGCTCGTCATTGATGACAGACTTGTCATAGTAGAGGAAATAGCCGTTGTCGGCCGTCATCGGGTAGGCATACAGCACATCGGCGACAGTCGCGGATTCGATGGCGCCGGGGGCATTGGCGGCCACGATGGCATCCTTGTTGCGGGTGACTTCGTAGAGCGCGCTGGCCTTGACCAGATCCTTAACCTGATCATTGGCAAAGGCGAACACATCGGCGGCGGCGGCTGGATCTTCCAGGTACTTGGTTTTGGCATCCGGCTCGCCTACGACGCCAAAGGTGACATCATACGTCTTGTCGGGGTTGGCGGCTTTGAAAGCTTCAACCATTTCGCCCAGCATGACCTGGTCTTCCTGGGAGCCCCAGACCTTGAGTTTCACCGTCTCCTGCGCCAGGGCAGGGACGGCGAGTGATAGCATCAGGCATAACGCCAATGCGAGGGATAGCAGTTTCTTCATATGGAAACCTCCTTTATATTCCAACAGCATGAGCTGTATGGATCCAAGTGATGCGGCACTTCAGACACGTTTGTCGCCTTTCGAAGCTGGATGAAAACGTTTTCAGTGCCGACCACAACTATAGGCACAGTATAGAGGAGAATAGGGCCGGCTGTCAACAAAGATTTGGTGCAAAAGAAAAACAAAAATGCTGGCGAATACTTGTACAGCATACGTCAGCGTCTCAAAGCATCTGCTAAGCAGGATGCTGCTGCATATCTACTGTGCCGCCTTTTTTGCCTGTTCGCTAATGCCGGTCTCGGCTTGCGGTTTTTCCCGCGAGATGACTTTGTTGGGCAGGCAGACAACCATGCGGGTGCCCACGCCTTCGCGCGACACCACCTGAAAGTAGCCTTTGTGCCTGTCCACAATCCATTTGGCGATCGACAGTCCAAGCCCAGCGCCGCCTGTCTGCCGCCCGCGCGCCGGATCCGCGCGGTAAAACCGCTCAAAGATGTGGGGGATATCATTGGCGGCGATGCCGGCGCCATTGTCTTGCACGGCAAAACACGGGACCCCCTGCTCATCAACAAAGCTGCGCAGTGTGATGGGATGGCCCTCGGGTGAGTATTTTGATGCATTATCACAAAGGATGCGCGCGGTTTGCTTGAGCATCTGAGGATCGCCCACCGCCGGGATGCTCTCGTCAGCCTGGATGCGCCAGGTATGCGCCTTGTCAATCATGGCGTATTCCTCGTACACTTCGCGCATCAGCTTGGAGAGGTCAAGCGCTTTCATCTTAGGCTGGTTTCGCCCGGCATCCCCGCGCGCAAGAAACAGCAACTGTTCTACAAGCTGCTGCATATTGTCGGCTTCCGTGCGGATGGCTGTCACGCTTTCGCTCAAGACTTTTTGGTCATCTTTGCCCCAGCGGTCCAGCATCTCAGCGTAGCCACGGATAACCGAAATGGGTGTTCGAAGTTCGTGGGAGGCATCGGACACAAAACGGTTTTGTTGGCGATAGCTCTCATGCATGCGCGTCAGCAGGTTATTTACTGCGTTCTCCAGGCCCAGCAAGTCGCTGTCCCCGGTGGAGAGCTTAGCATCAGGCGTGGTGGGGCTGATGGCAGCGATCGCGTTTTCCAGCTCATGGAACTTCTGCTCATCAAAGCGCACGTTGCTTAGTTCTTGCGCTGTTTGGCTCATTTGGTGCAGTGGGCTTAACAGCCGCATTGTCTGGTTTCTGCCGCCCCGCCAGCGAAGGACGATTAATACCCCTTCAAAAATCAGGCAGACCCTGGTAATGTCCTTCAGCGCTGAGAGGAAAGCGCCGGCCTCCACCTGATAGGCCGGACCGCCTGAGAGTGAAAAAATGTAGCTGACTGTGGGCAGCGTATCCAGGAAGCGAAGCCCTTCCATGTATTGCAGGCTGCGCTGCAAACCAGGCACCCATTGCGCGCCTATCTGCGTCTTCTCAGCAGCGTAGCACCAGCCGGCCAGCGCTGCCGCCAGGATGAACGTGTCGACTGCCAGCAGTGTCCAAAACAGGCTGGCCACCTGGCTGCGGTTGATGCGCCTGGCAATGGAGCTCATGTGCCTATTCTCTTTGGGCTTCCTGGCCTGTTCAACCTCTTGCTTGTTCGTCACGTTGTTCCCCCTTCCCGCAGGGTATAGCCAACACCCCGTACGGTGTGCAGCAGCTTCACATGGAAAGCTTCATCGATCTTGCCCCGCAGGTAGCGGATGTATACGTCCACAATGTTGGTCTCGCCCACGAAGTCATAACCCCAAACCTTCTCCATCAGGATCTCCCGCGATAAGACGATGGACTGGTTTTCCATCAGCATCTGCAGCAGGGCAAACTCACGCCCCGTCAGGTCCACTGCTTCACCCTTGCAGGTGACCAAATGTCGGGCGATGTCCATCTGCAAAGGGCCAATGGTCGTCGTGGGCAGGGCAGAAGTCTGCTTTTTACGCAAGGCTGAGCGGATACGTGCCAGCAGTTCTTCAATAGAGAATGGTTTGGTGATGTAGTCGTCAGCGCCCATATCAAGGCCTGTCACCTTATCCATCACCGCGTCCCGCGCTGTGAGCATAATGACAGGCAGGTCTGAGCTTTTACGCAGACGGCGCAATACCTCCAGGCCGTTGAGACCGGGCAGCATGATATCCAGCAGCAACAGGTCCCAGCCACCCTTCTCAGCCAGTTCCAACCCTTTGCGGCCATCCTCCGCCTTGACTACTTCGTAGCCCTCATGGGTCAATTCAAGCTCCACAAAGCGTGCGATCTTCTGTTCATCCTCAATCAGCAGTATCGTTTGCATAACCTATCCTCTACGCGCAAAAGGCGCGAAAGTATTTACCTTCGCGCGCCTTGCGGATCCTTGCTTATTCCACGGTGCCGCTATTGTCCTTCTTGTCACTGTTGTTCACACCTGTCTTGATGTTCTGGGCCACACCGGCGGCCGTGTCCATGACCTTGTTGACGCCCTGAACCGCCTGGGAACCCTGAAAGCGGTAGGTCATGCCAAAGAAGAGGCCGACGACCATCAGCGGGATAATAAACCAGAAGCAGAAGATGAGCAGCAGCGCAAAGGCTGTCAGTGGCAGCGTGAGTACGATCTTACCCTTCTTGTGGACTTCCAGGCTGATCTTGTTCATCCGGTTAATGGCACCTGCGATCACTTCCAACATCCTCCTAAACATCCCTTTGGTGGTTTCACCCTCAGGCGCCGGCTTTGGTGCGGGCTCCTGCTTGGTGGTGTAGCTGGCTGCCGCGTCCGGGTTCATTTTGCCTTCCTTCTCCAGATATACCAGTGCATCCAGCAGATCCCAGTTGACTGCTTCCAGCGCCGCTTTGGCGTCCTCATAGGAGACATTCGCCTTGGCGCGGAGCTTCTCGACCATTTCAAAGTGATCCATGTGTTTTTCCTCCTCGTTTCTTTTACCTTGGGATGAACTCAGTATAGGCGCCACGGATTAGATGAAAAGTAAGGGCAGATTAGAAAATGCTTAGAAATGGACATGTTATTCGCTCATTTCGCAAGGGAAACGGGATGAAGGACGCGACAATCCTTCATCCCGTTAAGTTTACGGTCTGTTCACTGGATCAATTCAAGCCCAGGCTTCTACGGCTTACGAAGCCACGAGCGATCTGGCCACTGCCCAGGAGATTATCGACCTCAACATAAGCCCAGAAATCATTGAGGTAGCCCAATACTGTGAAAGGCTGGCCGGCTTCCATGCGCACCTCCAACTCTCGGTTGTTTCCAATGATGGGGTCATCCACGAATAGCGAGGTAGAAACATTGCTGTGCGGTACGCGGCTAAAGACGAGTTGCTCCAACTGGAGATCGGGGGGGATGGCACTTGTGGTAACATAGCCGATGCGGTATTCGCCATTGCTCAACCCGTATCCAATCAAGGCCCAGTCGCCGTCACGGCCCCAAATACGAATGTTGGCGCCGCCCAAAGTCGCATTGCCGACTCGGTAGTATTGCTCACCGGGTCCCGTATAGACAGGGTAACTGCCATCAAGAGGATTAATCTGTTGATACTCAGGCATCATCGAGATTTCGGTTGTTGGTACTGCCGTGGGTTCCGCAGTTGGTGCTGCCGTGGGTTCCGCAGTTGGCGCTGCCGTGGGTTCCGCAGTTGGCGCTGCCGTGGGTTCCGCAGTTGGCGCTGCCGTGGGTTCCGCAGTTGGCGCTGCCGTGGGTTCCGCAGTTGG
>Ga0209429_10000072_pt1 | contig 67259 bp, 66 predicted proteins | sample BarGraNGADG00212_3_FD_184493 | JGI IMG/M metagenome (GOLD analysis project Ga0209429, IMG submission 184493) | Arctic peat soil microbial communities from Barrow, Alaska - Barrow Graham LP Ref core NGADG0004-212 (SPAdes) (version 2) | ecosystem: Environmental > Terrestrial > Soil > Wetlands >... | reverse complement strand
CAAATACACCGCCGCGGTCGTAACCGTCTCGGATAAGGGGGCCGCTGGCGAGCGTGAGGACTTGAGCGGCGCGGTGGTCCGGGACATCCTGGAGGGCGCGGGCATCGAGGTCGTCCGGCGGGAGATAGTCCCCGACGAAGCGAACGTCCTCAGCGAGCTCCTGGTGGCGCTGTGCGACCAGGGCATCGACCTCATCGTGACCACGGGCGGCACCGGTGTGTCTCCCCGTGACGTCACGCCGGAAGCGACGCTTGGCGTGATCGAGAAAGAGATCCCCGGAATGGCCGAGGCGATGCGCGCCGAGAGCCTGAAGGTCACCCCGCACGCGATGATATCCAGGGCGGTGTGCGGCCTGCGCGGAGGCGCCCTGATACTGAACCTGCCCGGGAGCCCGAACGGCGCCCGCGAGAACCTGGAGGTCGTCATGCCGGCGGTCCCGCACACGCTCGAAGTGGCCGGCGGCAGGGTCTCCGAGTGCGCGCAGCCGCCTGATTGACTTGCCGTCGCCCGCTGGCTGATAATCTCACAGTAAGACGACGTCCCGACGAATTGGGGGAGCATTGGCAGTACTTGCAGAGAAGCTCGTAGAGATAATAGAGAGCAGAGCTGACGACCTCTCCATGACTTGGTACCGCGAGGTCAAGGAATCTCACTGGACGCCCAACGTCAAGAACCTCTCCGAGGAAGAGGCCCTCGCCATTGCGCGCAGGGTGTACAGCAAGCTGAGCCACTGGCTCATCCCGCAGACCGAGAGTGAGGTCCAGGAGACATACCTGAGGTTCGGCGAGCAGTGCTATTACAAAGGCTTTCGCATGGAGGAGATGGTCATGCTGCTGGTGCTCATCAAGAGGCACCTCTGGCTGCACCTCCTCGAGCAGGGCGTCATGACGACGAACATCGAGGTCTACCAGGCGCTCGACGTGAACAACAAGGTCGTCCTCTACTTCGACCGCGCGATCTACTTCTCGCTCATCGGTTTCAAGAAGGCGCGAGAGGAATCCGTGAAGGCGAAGACCAAGGCCGAGTCGTAGAGTCCGCAGTGAAACACATTCGAGGGCCGCGGCATCTACGCGGTCCTTGTTTTGCGCCCGGTCAATTGCTACGGTTGGACCATGACAGAACCCACGAAGCTGTTCCTGATCAGGCACGGACAGACAGACCTCAACCGCGACCGCAGGTTCCGCGGGCTCAGTGACGCGCCCCTCAACGAAGCGGGCAAGTACGAGGCAGCGGGGGCGGCGAGGCTGCTCGCGGCGGCCGGCGTCTCCAATATCTATACCAGCCCCATCCGGCGCGCGGCCGAGACCGCGACCGCGATCGCGGTCACCACGGGCGCTCGCGTCGAGACGGACGATGACTTCATCGACATAGACTACGGCGCCTGGCAGGGGCTGACCGTTGAGGAGGTCCGCGAGCGCTTCGGCCCTGAGGGGCTCGAATCGTGGCGCCGAGACCCGGGCACATTCAGCTTCCCGGACGGGGACAGCATGGAGTCGGTGCGGGCGCGCCTGCAGCCGGCGCTGCTGCGGGTGGCGACCGCGGGGCACGAGGGCGCCGTCGCGGTGGTGAGCCACCTGGCCGTCCTCAAAGTCTGCTTCGTCACGCTGATGGACCTCGATTTCCGGTACTTCTGGAAAGTCGGGCTCGACAACGGCTCGGCCAGCCTCTTCACCTGCAAGCCGGACGGCGGGTTCGTGCTCGAGCGCTGGAACGAGCCGCCGATGGGCTCTCACGGTCAGGGGTGAGGTTGGCAGGACCACCGTTCCATGACCCGTTCGCGCTGGCGCCCGCCGCCGGGTACCCGCTTCAGCCCGAGGCCCCAGGGCCAGGCCATGGGAAGGCCGCGGCCATCATCGTTCCAGTCGCCCTCGTCGCTGTCCTGACCGCTGCAGGCGTCCTCTTCCTGCTGGGTGTGGTGAGATTCGGGAACCCGTCTCTCAAGGACATCTCCATGGCCTCCGGAGTCAGCAGGGCGAACAGGCCCGTGAGCTCGACCACCCGGTTCAGCGTCGACGATGACGCCATCTACTGCTGCGCCACGGCGCGCGCGTTCGCCGGGACCAGGCTGCGCGCGAGATGGTTCCGCCAGGGAGACCAGATCGCCGAGTTCAATGGGACATTCAGGAGCATGGGAGGGAGCCAGACCGCGAAGTTTCTCCCGGCGACCGGCCACGTCGCCTTCAAGCTGGCGCGGCCGGAGGAAGGGTGGACCTCCGGGTCATACAGCGTGACGCTCGCTGTCGACGGCAGAACAGCTGGCTCGCGCACTTTCACAGTGGTCGATGCGCCCGAGGGCGCGGCGGGCACCCGCTACAACGCGCCGGGCGGGGCGTTCTCGATACTGGTGCCGGCAGGCTGGCTGCCCGCCGAGGCGGCGTCTCTCGGGGGCGCGCTCGCCGGCTTCATCAGCCCGGCCGGGCCGTACCCACCCCGCTATGCCGTGACCCTCACGGACTTCACCTCGGTCGACATCGGCTACCTGAACGGGATACTCAAGCAATCCGGCGCAAAAGCGGACGAGCTGTTCGCCCCCTACTCGGTGGGCGACCTGGTGGGCGCGCGCCGGACGTTCGAGTGGGATTACAAAGCCGGCCAGGAACAGTTCCGGTTGAAGACGATCCAGGTGGTGCTGCAGTCCGACGCGAAGATCTACGGCATCGACTGCCACTCGCTGGCCATCGATTATCAGTCGAACGAGCCGATCTTCAACACCGTGATCAACAGCTTCCGCTGACTCTATTCGGTGGGCTCGGTGTCCTGCACGAGCCGCAGCCTCGCCGGCAGCCCGCCGGTCTTGATGCGCGCGATCCACGCGCTAGGGCCGTTTATCTCGTCGAGGGTCGGCATCCTGTCCGCGTTCTCCCAGACCCGGTTCATGAACTCCAGGCCCTCGGCGTCCACGACCGCATCCACGAACTTCTGGCCGATCTTGTACTGTTCCAGCTTCAGGTTCAGGCCGATGAGCCTCTGGAAAAGCTTCTCGGCGCCGCTCTTGGAATCGCGTCGCCTGTCGAAGCGCTCTTTCATCTCCTCGTAGGACGGAAGGAGCTCCTTGCCGACCTGGTCCATCACGTGGTTCGAGTAGCCCTCCAGAACCGACATCACCGCCTGCAGCCTCGCGAGGATCGCCCTCTGCTCAGGGGTCATGACCAGCGATATCAGGCCGCCCGCCTTGAGCGCGTCGCCCTCGCCGATGTTGCTCTGCCTCATCTTGCGGAAGAAGTCCGGCTTGGCGAGGGACCTCCAGTCGATGCTGTTCAGGTACTCCTGCATGGAGGCCATCATGAACGGCCGCAGCCAGCGATTGCTGTGGAACTCGAAGGAGTGGGTCACCTCGTGGAGGGTGATCCACCTCCTGAACTCCATCGGCTCCATTCCCAACTCACCGACGATGCGGCGCACGTTCGGCTCGACGACATACAGCTTGCCACCTTTCTCGGGCTCGGGGAGCGACAGGTCGAACTGCCCGAGGACGTTGCGCGACAGGTACCCGATGATGACGCCGACCTGAACGCTCAACAGGGTGCGCGCGACCTTCTGGGCGCCGCGCCCCGTGGGGATGCCCTGCTCCGTCTCGAGCTCCTCGAGCATCTTGATGTAGCGCTCAGATATCGGGTCGAAGAGGAACCGGAAGGACACGATGTTGGCATCGATCCAGTCCTCTTGCGTGAAGACCTCGACCCGTTCCGGGAGGTCGGACACCGCGAGCTTCGTGTAGTCGGCGACCTGCTTGTTCGAATCGCTCAGCATCTGCTGGTAGGCGGCGGTCATCGCCCCGGAGATCTCCTCGGGCCTGTCCCTCTGCAGCTCCAGGGTTGCGACCGCGATGTCCCGCACGTTGTCCCACGAGATGAGGCCGGGCACCTGCGCCCGCATGGCTTTGCGGATGCCGCGGCCCAGCGGGGCGAAGTGCGCGACCTTCCGGGCGACGTTATCGATCGCGTTGAAGAGCGCTTCGAGAAATGTGGTGGGTTGGTCGGGCTCGGCGCCCTGGCCAGGGGGTTGTGGTTGCGCCATCAGACAGTGACCTACTTCCTCTTTTCCCATTTCTCCAGGTACGCGACCTGGCTCAGGGTGCTTCCCCGGAGTATTTCCCCGCGAAGGCGGTTCTCCTTCTCGAGGACGTCCATGGCGCGGTTGGCGAACTCTGCCGCCCGGGCCTTGGGGATTATTATCACGCCGTCGTCGTCTCCCACCGCCCAGTCGCCGGGGTGTATGCGCACGCCCGCGATCTTTATGGGGACGTTTATCTCCCCGAAACCCTTGGGCTCGCCCGCGGTGGGCATGATGAGCTTCGTGTAGACGGGGAAGCCCAGCTCGCGGATATCGGGAGTGTCGCGCACCGCGCCGTCGGCGACGACGCCGGCGACCTTGCGCTGGATGGCCGAGTGGGTGGCGAGCTCGCCCCACATCGCGGGGCCCTGCCCGCCCGCGTCGATCACTATCACGTCGCCCTCGCCCGCGACGTCGATCGCCTCGACCGGCTTGGCCCAGTCACCAGGGTAGGTGCGCACGGTGACCACCGGGCCGACCATCTTGACCCCGTTCAACACCGGGCGTATTCCTTGCAGGTCGCCCGTCCTGTGCATCGCGTCCGAGATGTTCGCGGTCGAGACCATCTCGAGCGCCTCGCGGATGCTGGTCTCGTCGACACGCTTGTAGAGGGTGGTCGCTTTCGCCACCCCGGTGTCCATCGCTTCCTTGATCTCGGCCGCGGCCGCCCGCGCGTCGGCAGACTTGATGATCGCCCCGCCCACGATGATTATCATGGCCCCGTGCTGGACCGCGAGCGCCGCGGTCTCGGAGTTGACTCCACCCGCGCACGCGACCGGGATCTTCACCGCCTCCGCGACGCGCCCGAGGACCTCGAACGGGTCGCCTCCCACCATCTGGACGTCGATGGCGGTGTGCACGGCGATGTAGTTCGCGCCGGCGGCTTCCGCGGCCTTCGCGCGCTGGACCGGGTCGGCCACCTCTATCATGTCCACCACGATCTCCGCGCCATAGTTGTGCGCGGCGTCCACACATTCGGCGATTGTAGCGTCGGAAGACGCGCCCAGCACGTCGATGATGTTGGCGCCCGCCTTCGCTGCGGTCTCGACCTCGGTGCGCCCCGCGTCGATGGTCTTCATGTCGGCGATTATGGTGTGGTTGGGGAACGCCTGCCGCATAGCGCGGACGGCGTTGAGGCCCTCGCTCTTGATGAGCGGCGTGCCTATCTCTATCCAGTCGACGCCGCCCTCGACGGCCTCGCGCGCGACCTCTATCGCGCGCTCGAGGTCCACGAAATCGAGCGCGACCTGCAATACCGGCTGGTCCATGTTTCTCCTCGGGTTAAGGCCTGGGAACCGGGCTAACCGCCCGTGTGCAACCGCCCGAAAGGGCGTGGATAAGTATAGCACAGAGGTGGGTTTTAAACCCGTTCACAAAGGCCTCTCGAGGCCGGCCCTGCGTTGATGAAAGGGGCACCATCATCGCCTAGATGCAGTCCCGGGGCGAGGCTGTCCGCTAGCCCCGGCCGCGAAAGCTGCCCCATCTTCGCGGCCTGTCATAACCGCCGGCGCCGTAAGTGCGAAGCCATTCAAAATATGAAAATATCGCCGGTTCGCCGGAGATCTGGTTCTGCATCGAGTTCGCGGCGCGGATGAGAGAAAGCAGGTTGTCATCTTCTCGTGATTCGCTCTTGTACCACGTCGGGTGTCCGCCTTTGAGGACAGCAAACTTCCTCGCCATGAGAGGCTCGGTGTGGAAGGCCACCGCGTAGGGCAGGAACCGGATGAGATCTTCATTCGGAGCATACCCTGGCGTGCCGGCGCCCCGGCAGCAGACTCTGTCCGACCAGCCGCCGATGGAATCACCTGTCGCCTGGCTCGTATGTTGTTCCATCCGCGCCACCCTGCCGTAGTCTGATTCACGGCCATCGTTTATGATTACCTTTATCCGATCGATTTGAGGAGATGGGCATGGCGAACTCCACCGATCCTGTCAGAATAGGCCTGCTGGGCTGCGGCACCATCGGCTCCGGCGTGTTCCATCTGGTGAGGAAGAACGCCGCCGGGCTCGCCGAGGCTGCCGGCAGGCCGCTCGCCGTTGCCCGCATACTCGTCAAGGACCCCGACGAGCCGCGCCCGTTCCCGGCTGACAGATCCCTGATGACCACCGAGGCGTCGGAGGTGCTGGGCGACGACTCAATAGATATCTTCATCGAGGTGATGGGCGGCGTGAAGCCGGCGCGAGAGTTCGCGCTCGAGGCCCTCTCGCGCGGCAAGTCGTTCGTCACTGCGAACAAGGAGCTGGTCGCCTGGCACGGCCGCGAGCTCATGGAGGAGGCGGCCCGGACCAACGCCCACGTCCGCTTCGAGGCGGCAGTCGGTGGCGGGATACCGCTGATCAGGCCGCTGGAGGAGTCTCTCGGCGGAGACAACGTCATCAAGATGATGGGCATCGTCAACGGCACCACTAACTACATCCTGACGCGCATGAGCACTGAGGGGAGCGACTACTCGGAGGCTCTCGCCGAGGCGCAGGCCCTCGGGTACGCGGAGGCCGACCCGGAGGCCGACGTGGAAGGGACGGACGCCGCGAGCAAGCTCGCGATACTCTGCTCGATCGCGTTCCACGCCGGGGTGACCGCGGACCAGGTGTACAGCGAAGGCATATCGCGCGTCCGCGCCGAGGACCTCGAGAACGCGCGAGAGCTCGGCTACGCGGTGAAGCTGCTCGCGATCGCCGAGCGCGACGAGGGCGGCATATCCGCGCGAGTTCACCCGACCATGATCCCGGCGGGCCATCCGCTCGCCTCCATCTCCGGCAACTTCAACGCGGTGTTTGTGATCGGCGAATCGGTCGGGGAGCTGATGTTCTACGGCCAGGGGGCCGGCTCGCTGCCGACCGCCACCGCCATCCTCGGCGACGTGGTCAACATCGCGCGAAGCCTGGGCAGGTCGCCGGTCTCGAGGCGTTCCTACTGGTCGAGGCCTGGCGAGGTGAGGTCTATCGAGGACGTGGCGACGCGCTTTTACATGGTGCTTAAAGTCGCCGACCGCCCCGGGGTGCTCGCGAAGATCGCGGGGATCTTCGGCGACAACAACGTCAGCCTCGAGAGCGTGGTACAGAAGGGGATCGGCGACAGGGCGGAGATCGTCCTCATCACTCACAAGGTGCTCGAGCGCGACTTCCGCACCGCGCGAGCCGGGCTCGAGAGCCTGGACGTTGTAGAGGAGATACCGAGCGTCATCCGGGTCGAGTCCGGCTGAGCGGCGACACGGTCCGTGGCATGAGGAGATAGCATGATGCAGGTCTCGCCGCAGTGGCGCGGCGTCATAGAAGAGTACAGAGAATACCTGCCGGTGACCGAGGCGACACCCGTCGTCACCCTGCTGGAAGGCAACACGCCGTTGATACGCGCCTACGCGCTGTCGCTGCGGCTGGGCCTCGACGTCTATCTCAAGTACGAAGGCGTGAATCCCACCGGGTCTTTCAAGGACCGCGGCATGACCATGGCCATCAGCAAGGCACTGGAGGACGGCGCCTCCAACGTCATCTGCGCGTCCACTGGCAACACGAGCGCCTCGGCCGCCGCGTACGCGGCGAAGGCGGGCATCAACTGCATAGTGCTCATCCCGTCGGGGGCCATCGCGCTCGGCAAGCTCTCGCAGGCGTTGATGCACGGCGCGCAGGTGCTCGCGGTGAACGGCAATTTCGACGACGCTCTTCGGGTCGTGCGCCAGATCGCCGACGAGAACCCCATAGTCCTCGTCAACAGCCTGAACCCGTTTCGCATCGAAGGGCAGAAGACCGGCGCCTTCGAGATATGCGACACGCTCGGCCGGGCGCCCGACGTCCACGCGATCCCGGTCGGCAACGCCGGCAACATCACCGCCTACTGGAAGGGTTACCGCGAGTACCGCGACGCGGGCAAGGTCGATGTGCTGCCAAGGATGCTCGGCTTCCAGGCAGAAGGCGCCGCGCCGATCGTGCTGGGTCATCCGGTGGAGAAACCCGAGACCATCGCGACCGCGATCAGAATTGGCAACCCCGCCTCCTGGAAGAAAGCCGTCGCCGCGGCCGATGAGTCCGGAGGCGCGATCGACATGGTCACCGACCGGGAGATACTCGACGCATACCACCTGCTCGCCGCGGAGGAGGGCCTTTTTGTCGAGCCGGCGTCGGCGGCATCCGTGGCCGGGCTCATCAAGGCGCGCGAGGCGGGGCTCATCGAGGGAAAGCAGACCGCGGTCTGCATCCTGACCGGCCACGGCCTGAAGGACCCCGACAGGGCCATCGCCGAGTCTGAGGCCCCACCACTCATAGAGCCGACCGCGGACGACATCATGAAGGCGATAACGGCGGCCCGGAGGTAGCATGCGCGGACTCAAGATCGCCGTCCTGGTGCCCGACGGGGCGGCGGACGTGCCCCTCGACGTGCTGGACGGACAGACCCCTCTCGAGGCCGCGCGCATCCCGACCATGGACAGGGTGGCTCGCGTCGGTGTCACAGGGACCGCGGCCACCGTTCCGCCGGGCCTCCCGCCCGGAAGCGACGTCGCGAACCTGGCTCTCATGGGATACGATCCCGTAACGCACTACGGCGGACGCGCCCCCATCGAGGCCGCCAACCTCGGCATTGACATCCCTGAAGGATGGACCGCGTTCCGCTGCAACCTGGTCTCGACTGACGGCACCGTCATGCTGGACTACAGCGGCGGCCACATACGCCAACCGGACACCGACCGCTCGATAGCGGCGCTGGAGGCGGCGCTGGGGGACGAGGAGACGCGGTTCTACCCCGGGCAATCCTACCGGAACATCCTGCTGCTTCGCGGCGACTATTCGGCCGTGCAGTGCACCCCGCCCCACGACATAACGGGCGAGCCGCTGGAGCCGCACCTGCCGAGGGGCGAGGGGGCCGAGCGCGTCAACGAACTGATGCGGCGTTCCCGAGCCGTCCTCGCGGGCCTCGAGGGAGTGCCCGCGGACGTGATATGGCTATGGGGCCAGGGCCACAAGATGGCGCTTGAGTCTTTCGAAGGACTGTACGGCATCACCGGGATCGTCATCAGCGCGGTCGACCTCGTCTGCGGCATCGGCCGGCTCGCCGGCCTGAGGCCGCTGAGCGTCGAGGGGGCGACCGGCTACCTGGACACCGACTACGCCGCAAAAGGCAGAGCCGCAATAGCGGCCCTCGAGGACGGCGACTTCGTCTTCGTCCACGTCGAGGCCCCTGACGAAGCCTCCCACGTCGGAGACGCCCTCGAGAAAGTCAGCGCCCTGGAGCGTTTCGACGAGAAAGTGGTGGGTCCGGTGTTCGCGCACCTGGAGTCGCGGGGTGAACCTTACCGTCTGCTGGTGGCACCCGACCACCCGACCCTGATCAAGACGCGCACCCACGACGCTTCCCCGGTGCCCTATGCGGTCTGCGGCGCGGGAATCCCGCCGTCAGGCGCGACGGGGTTTTCTGAGGCCGAGGCGGCGCGGCACGGGCCGGCCTTCGCCGAGGGATGGCGCCTGATGGGAAGGCTGACCGACCCGGCCCCGTGGTAGAGTAGAAAAAAGGTGCCAGGCACCTTTCTTACACCAAGGAGGGATTCATCGATGGACCCGGTCAACCAGGCCCCTGGCCTTCCCGTGCCGCCTTCGGCGGCAGCCCCCGTTCCACAGAAGAAGAGCTCGTCCGCCGTTGCGGGCTGGATCGTCGGGGCCATCGCCCTGGTCCTCGTGTTCCTGATGATCATGTTCGTGTGCGGGACGTGCTTCTTTGTGAGCCTGGTATTCCGCGGCGCCGGCTTCAACGGCAGAGGCGTCGGGCTCATCGAGATAACGGGCGTGCTGTCATCGGACTCGAGCGGCCTCACCGGAGGCACCACGTCGGCCTCGCTGGTCCAGCAACTCGAGGATGCCCGCACCAACAGCCGCATCAAGGCGGTCCTCCTCCGGATAGACAGCCCCGGGGGCACGCCCGCGGCGGCCCAGGAGGTGTACCAGGAGGTCAGGCGCACCATCAGGGAGAAGCCGGTCGTCGTCTCGGTGGGCGACGTCTGCGCGTCCGGGGCCTACTACATCGCGTCCGCGTCTTCACAGATCTTCTCCGAGCCCGACTCGGACGTCGGTAGCATAGGGGTCATCCTGGAGATCCCGAACGTGGAAGAGCTGGACCAGAAGATCGGGCTCCACTGGTTCGTCTTCACGCAGGGGCAGTACAAAGACATAGGCAGCCCACTGCGGCCGCCGACGCCGGCCGAACAGGCTATCCTGACCGAGCAGATGAGGGTCGCGTACGACCACTTCATCCGCGACGTGGCTGCAGGCAGGCACATGGAGGAAGCGAAGGTCCGCGACCTGGCGACCGGGCTCACTTTCCCCGGGACACAGGCAAAAGAACTCGGGCTCATCGACTCCATCGGGAACTACCGGGATGCGGTCACCAGGGCGGGTAGGATGGGCGGCATCAAAGGAGAGGTGCGCCTCATCCCGCTGCGAGCGCGAGGCCTGTTCTCTGTGTTCTCGGAGTTCATGACTTCTTTCAAGGATATAGCCAACAGCCTCAAGACGCTCATCAAGAGCAACGGCTTGAACAACGACAACTCGCCGCCGCAGATGAAGTAGCCGGTGACGATCGACCGCTCGCGCGACCGTACAACGCGAATCCTGCGACGTCCCATGTCACCAATTCCTCCGCGCCGGCGTTCTCGCCGCAACGCATCGGCGCACGCCCTGCGCTATTGCTTTAGAAAACGTATGTGGGTACAATGTGTGAGGTTTTAATCATCGAGAAGCTTCGCTGGCTCATTGATGGCATGCAGTTCAACAATCCCGATTCGTGGTCATAGAGACCGTTCTCCAAGAAGTGACTCCACAGAGCACTGGCAGAAGAGACCTCATGAACGGACCGGGTGATGTCAGGTGTCGTGCCTGGCGGGTCGCGAGTGGCGCCTCGGTGGCGCAGCGGGCCTGCTGACAGTCCGGCCCGGAACCCGTGCGAAGACTGGAATCGGAATCTTGATTGGAACAGGGGAGACGTCGACCTCACCTAGAATCCTTCGAGAGAAACCCACAGATCTTGAAGCTGTGGGTTGAGGCAGTCCGGCCCTCAGAGCCTTATCCGGTGAAACCATGGGAAGGGCTCGAACGCTGTAGATATAGCGGGAACAGACACATCAAGAGATTCGTGAAAGCGCTACCCGGGAGAATGTCTGTCAGACGATCACTGTCAAGTCGTTGCGAAAAGGAGGACCGTTGAGGCTGTTTATCGACACCGCGAATGTCGAGCATATCCGCGAGATCAACGACTGGGGGGTCCTGGAAGGGGTCACTACGAACCCCACGCTTGCCTGCAAGGAGAACCGCAATTACCGCGACTGCGTCGCCGAGATCTGCTCGATCGTGAAGGGGCCCGTCAGCGCGGAAGTGGTCTCGATGGACGCGCCGGGGATGATCTCGGAGGCGCGCGAGCTCGCGGCGATCGCCCCGAACGTAAACGTCAAGATCCCTATGTGCCCGGAAGGCTTGAAGGCGATAAAGGCCCTGTCCGGAGAGGGGATCAAGACCAACTGCACCCTTGTCTTCTCCTCCAACCAGGCGCTGCTCGCTTCTGCTGCGGGCGCGACATATGCGAGCCCGTTCCTGGGAAGGCTGGATGACATCGGCAACGACGGCGTGGGCATCCTCGCGGAGATAATCGAGATATACGACAGCTACGGGCTCACAACGGAAGTGATATCGGCGTCGCTGCGGCACCCGCAGCACGTGATCGACTCGGCTCTGGCGGGCGCCCACATAGCGACGATACCCTACGACGTGTTCAAGAAGATGGCGAGCCACCCGCTGACCGACAAGGGCATCGCGGCGTTCCTCGCTGACTGGGACAAGATCAAAGACCTTTAGGGAAGGCAAACGGCTGCGCAACAGGCGCATGCTTCAAGGAGGTACGACAGAGATGGAAGTTGTTGACAGAGGTGTGCTCGAGAGCAAGCTTCTGCCCGAACTCCAGGAGATCGGTATGGCGCTCGAGATCGAGGGCGTCAAGAAGCTGAGGAAGAAAGACCTCATCGACGCGATCCTTGGCGAGGCAGGCACGGCTGCGGGCGACGGCGACGGTGACGGCGGCGGGTCGATCGACCCTATCACCAAGGAGCACATTCCTCCGCCGGTGGAGGTCGTCGAGGTGGAGGAGGAAGAAGGCGTCGGCAGCGGCATCCTGGATATCCTCTCAGACGGGTACGGGTTCCTTCGTACCTCCGGGTACCTGGCCTCGGAGAAGGATATCTACGTCTCGATGTCGCAGATACGCCGCTTCCGGCTCAAGAGGGGAGACGAGGTCAAGGGCCAGATAAGGCCTCCCAAAGACTCCGAGAAATACAACGCGCTCTTGCGCATCGAGGCTGTGAACGGCGATGACCCGGAGGTTGCGCAGAGGCGCCGCCAGTTCGAGTCGCTAACGCCGCTTTACCCGCAGGACCGCCTGAGGCTCGAGACCCGCGCGAGCAACACGACCTCGCGCATCATCGACCTCATCGCGCCGGTCGGCAAGGGCCAGCGCGGGCTCATCGTCTCGCCACCCAAGGCAGGCAAGACCACGGTCCTCAAGCAGATCGCCAACAGCATCACCGAGAACAACCCCGAGGTCTTCCTGATGGTGTTGCTGGTCGATGAGAGGCCCGAGGAAGTCACCGACATGGAGCGGTCGGTCACCGGCGAGGTCGTTTCCTCGACGTTCGACCAGCCGTCCGACAACCATATCGCCGTCTCCGAACTGGTGCTGGAGCGGGCCAAGCGGCTCGTGGAGCACCAGCGCGACGTCGTGATACTGCTCGACTCCGTGACCAGGCTCGCCAGGGCTTATAACCTGAGCACTCCGGCGAGCGGGCGCATCCTGTCAGGCGGCGTCGACTCCACCGCGCTGTTCCCGCCCAAGAGGTTCTTCGGCGCCGCGCGCAACATCGAGTTCGGCGGAAGCCTGACTATCATCGCCACCGCTCTGGTGGATACCGGCAGCAGGATGGACGAGGTCATCTTCGAGGAGTTCAAGGGCACCGGCAACATGGAGCTCCACCTCGACCGCAAGCTCGCTGACAAGCGCATCTTCCCCGCAATAGACATCGAGAAGTCCGGGACGCGCAAGGAAGAGCTCATCCTGGAACCGGCGGAGGCGGCCAACGTCTGGAAGCTGCGCAGGGTGCTGCACGCGCTCGACCCGAGCGCCGCGATCGAGATCCTCATCGATGGCATCAAGCAGACCAAGAGCAACGAGCAGTTCCTGGCACAGGTCAAGGAACCCCGGTAAAACGCAAAAAGGTGCCTGTCCCTTTTTTGCGGTTGATGGATCGTCTTGAGCGGGAACTGCGCCTGTGCTACCATCACGATGCAATCCCGGAGTCGAGAACTGGAGATCACTTTGAAGAAAGACATACATCCGCCATACATGGAGACGAAGGTCACCTGCTCCTGTGGCGATTCGTTCATAACGCGGTCCACGAAGCCCGAGCTGCACGTTGAGATCTGCTCGCAGTGCCATCCCTTCTACACCGGCAAGCAGAAGCTGGTCGACTCGGGCGGGCGCGTCGAGAGGTTCCAGAAGCGGTTCGAGTCGCACATCGCGGTCAAGGAAAGCAAAGGCAAGAAGTCCAGCCCGGGCTCTTGAGGTTGCCTGCGCCCCCGGGCGTTGACGTGGACATCCAGGAACATCCCACTAAAGAGCTCCAGATAGGCGGCCAGGCCGTCATCGAAGGCGTCGTGATGCGAACCACAGACAAGTGGTCGCTCGCGGTGAGGCGCCCCGGCGGCGACATGTTTGTCACGGTCAACCCGATCCTCACACTCGCTCAGAAGTATCCCCGGTGGAACAAGTTCCCGATACGCGGGATGTTCGCCCTCGCGGACTCGCTCATCATCGGCGTCAAAGCGCTGTCCATCAGCGGCGGCATATCGCTGGAAGCCCTTGACGAAGAAGAGGAAGGCGAGGACTCTGTGCAGCAGGATGATGCCGGCGGGACGCCGGCGCTACGAGATGATGCCGGCGGGACGCCGGCGCTACGAGAAGAGGACGGCGGGACGCCGGCGCTACCAGATGAGGACGCGGCGGAGGAGCCCGAGGCCAAAGACGAAGCTAAGCCCATCTCGACGCCGCAGATCGCCATCGCGCTCGTGATATCCCTGGCGCTCTTCCTGGGGCTGTTCATCGTGGTGCCGGCCGTCCTGGCGAAGCAGTTTGACACCGTCGTTCACAACACCGTGGTCTACAACCTCATAGAGGGCGGCATCCGTATCGGCGTCTTCATCCTCTACCTCGCCGCCATGGCGCTGATGCCCGACATCAAGCGCGTGTTCGAGTACCACGGCGCCGAGCACAAGGTGGTCCATGCGTATGAAGCGGGCGAGCCGTTGACCCCCGAGTCCGCCTCGAAGTTCTCGACAGCGCACATGCGCTGCGGGACCGCGTTCATACTCATCGTCTTTGTGATAAGCATCCTCGTCTTCTCGTTCATGGGGCGCCCCGCCCTGTGGCTCCGGATACTGGAGAGGCTGGCGATAATCCCGTTTGTGGCCGCATTCTCCTATGAGATAATCAAGTTCGCCGGGAGGTACGAGGACTCGCGCGCGATGAGGGTCATCATGTACCCCGGCCTGCTCCTCCAGAAGCTCACCACGCGGGAGCCCGATGAGGAGCAACTGGAGGTGGCGATCGACGCCCTGAAGGCGGCGATCAGCACAGAGACGGCGGTAGCGGCAGCCGACGCGTGACGCCGCGCCGGCCCTGATGGAGTGACCATGTTCGAAAGGCTCGAGCTGCTCAAGCAGCGATTCGACGAACTCAACAAGATGCTTTCCGACCCCGATGTCATCTCCGACCAGAAGGAGTACCGGGAGCTCGTACGGGAACGCTCGTCAATGGAAGACACGATGACGGCCTATGAGAGGTACCTCGCGCTCGTGCAGCAGCTCTCCGAGGCGAAGGACATGCTCCGCGAGGAGAAAGACCCCGAGATGTCGGAGTTCGTGACCTCCGAGATCGACTCGCTCTCCTCTGCCATGGAAGAGAAGCGGGAGGAGCTCAAGCTGCTCCTGCTGCCACGCGACGAGATGGCGGCCCGGGACGTGATCGTCGAGATACGCGCCGGGACCGGCGGTGACGAGGCCGGGATCTTCGCGGGTGACCTCTTCCGTATGTACACGAGATACGCGGAGAACCACCGCTGGAAGCTGGAGCGCCTCTCGGCGAGCCAGTCGGATATGGGCGGCTTCAAGGAGGTCATCTTCTCGCTGAAGGGCAAGGAGGTGTGGCCCCGCATGAAGTTCGAGTCCGGGGTGCACCGCGTACAGCGCGTCCCCGTCACGGAATCGGGCGGGCGCATCCACACCTCGACCGCGACCGTGGCGATCCTCCCGGAGGCCGAGGACGTCGAAGTCACCATCGACCCCGCCGACCTCAAGATAGACGTCTTCCGCTCGACGGGCCCGGGCGGCCAGTCCGTCAACACGACCGACTCTGCTGTTCGCGTGACGCACAAGCCGACGGGCCTGGTGGTCTCGTGCCAGGACGAGAAATCGCAGCTCCAGAACAAGGAGAAGGCGCTGCGCATCCTGAAGGCCCGCATGCTCGACGCCGCCAGGCATAAGCGGCAGGCGGAGGAAGCCGAGCAGCGCCGCAGCCAGGTCGGCACCGGCGAGCGCAGCGAGAAGATACGCACCTACAACTACCCGCAGGGCCGCGTGACCGACCACCGGATAGGACTGACGCTGCACAAGCTCCAGGCTGTCCTCGAGGGAGACCTCGACGATCTGACCGAGGCTCTTGCCGAAGACGAGAAGGCTAGGGCCCTCAAGGGAGTGGGTTCGTGAACCTGGTCGAGTACCTCACCAGGGCATCGTCTTACCTCGAGCGCCACGGAGTCGACTCCCCCCGTTTGAACGCCGAGCTGATGCTGGCGCACCTCCTCGGGATCTCCAGGCTCGATGTGTATACCAGCTTCGAGAGGACGCTGTCAGAGGCCCAGGACGACGCATACCGCGACGCGGTGGTGCTGCGCGGCACGGGCTATCCCCTCCAGTACATCACCGGCGAGACCGGCTTCCGCGGGATCACCGTCAAGGTCGCTCCGGGAGTCTTCATCCCGCGGCCTGAGACGGAGGTCCTCGTCGAGAAAGCGTTGGAGGTGCTGGACGAAAGCGGGACCGCCCGCGTCCTGGATGTAGGGACCGGCTGCGGGAACGTCGCCCTGAGCATCGCAGTCGAGCGTCCGGGCGCGGTGGTCGTCGCGACCGACTGCGACCCCGGAGCCGTGGCTCTCTGCGTCGAGAACGCCGGCTCGTGCGGGGTAGACGACAGGGTCACCGTCGTCTCGGGCGACCTGTTCGAACCCCTCGCGGGCCAGGAGCCTTTCGACTTGATCGTCTCCAACCCGCCTTATATCCCAGAAGGCGCTGCCGATACCCTGCCCGTCGAGGTGCGCGAGCACGAGCCCGCCCGGGCCCTGTTCGCGGGACCGGAAGGGATGGACGTGATAAGGAGAATAACCGCCGGGGCGCCGGAGTTCCTCAAGCCCGGCGGGTGGCTCGTGCTCGAGGTCGACGAGAGCCACGCGCGCAAGGTCGTAACAGAGATGGAGGACGCCGGCTGGCTCGACGCCGAGGTCTTTGAAGACCTGGCCGGCCGCGAGCGCATAGTGCGGGCGAGGCGGGCCTAGCATGTTTGTCATCAAGACAGGGCAGGACCGGTTCAAGAGCGAAGAGGTCGAGCGCTGCGCGGACGTCCTCAAGTCGGGAGGCATCGGCATCATCCCCACGGACACCGTCTACGGGCTCGCCGCGAGCGCACTGGACGCGGCCGCGGTCGAGCGCCTGCTGCGCGTCAAGCAGAGGCCATCCGACAAGCCGCTTCCCGTCCAGGTAGGCTCATCGTGGGACGCGAACCTGCTGGGCGTTGCCGACACCCCGGCGGCGGTCGCGCTCATCGAGAGGTTCTGGCCGGGGCCGCTAACCATCGTCATGGAGAGGCGCCAGGGGACCGAGATTCCGTACCAGAGCCTGGCGACCATTGGCATCAGGGTGCCGGCGAGCCGGTTCTGCCTGGCGCTCATGAGTGAAGCCGGCTACCTGGTAGTGCCGAGCGCGAACCTGCCCGGCGACCAACCCCCCATCACTGTGGCCGGGATAGCGCCGGAGGTGCGCGACGCGGTGGACTTCATCGTCGACGCGGGGGAATGCCCCGGCGGGGTCGAGTCTACGGTCGTCGACATCAGCGCAGGCATCGAAGTTCTAAGGGAGGGGGCGGTCAGCCGCGACGAGGTGCTGAGCGCGATGCACGGTGACGCAGGGGGGAGGCACCTTTGACCTCCGCTGCTGAGGGCCGGAGGTTTGAGATCCTTTTCGTCTGCCTGGGGAACCTGTGCCGGAGCCCCATGGCTGAGGGTATGGCGCGCGGCTTCATCGAACGCGATCACGGTGAGTCCCTTGAGGCCGTCGAGGTCTCTTCAGCGGGCCTCGGCGCACTGGAAGGTGAGCCTCCGACTGACGAAGCCGTCCGGGTGATGGCCGCATGCGACATCGACATATCGGGCCACCGGGCCAGGCGCGCGAGCCCTTCCGTTATGGCGTCCGTTGACCTGGTGCTCGCGATGGAGGAGAGGCACCGCGAGCGCCTGATGATCATGGGCGTCACCGCCCCGGTTTTTGTGCTCTTGAGGCTCGGAGAAGCCGCAGGAGAGGCACTGAAGGTGCGGGAGGATACCTTGGGCACCCTCGACTGTCGGAGGGCGCCTGGAGCGCCTGGAAAGCATCACCTCCAGCATCGAGCGGGAGGGGCTCTGGAGCATGCCGCCGCACGAGTACGACGTCCCCGACCCCATGGGCCTTCCGATGGAAGGTTATCGGGCGGTCGCCGGCAGGATGTCGAGGCCGATAGGTGACATCTTGCGGACGCTTCTCGGCGGCCCTCCTCCCCGCGCGCGTTGAAACAGTCCTCGACGCGCGTGTTAGAATCTGACGCGTAGCCCGTGCTCTACGGCCGGACGTCGATAGATCGATCGGACACGAACCCATGACCGAGAACAGAATCGCCATAGCTATCGGAAGCGACCACGCGGGCTTCTGGCTCAAGGAGTCTTTGAGGGACTCGCTGGGCGAGATGGGCTACGCGGTCAAAGACGTGGGCACCTACAGCGAAGAATCCTGCGACTACCCGGACCTCGCGCTCGCCGTGGCTGAGACTGTGGCCCAGGGGGAGGCGGACAAGGGCGTGCTCGTCTGCGGGACGGGCGCCGGGATGGCCATGGCGGCCAACAAGGTCCCGGGCATACGCGCGGTCGCCTGCAACGAGCCCTACACGGCCGAGTACTGCCGGCTGCACAACGACGCGAACGTGCTCACGATCGGCTCGCGGATCGTGGACGTTGCAGACGCGGTGAACATCGTGAAGATCTTTCTCGAGACGACCTTCGACGGGGACGCCGAAGCCGGAGCCCGCCACGCGAGGCGCATCGAGAAGATCCGTGACATAGAGCGCAAGTACGGGAAGGAGAATTGATTTGGACTTCGGGAAGGGCCTTTCCGCGCTATCGAAATCCGACCCCGAGGTGTTCGCCTCGATCAAGCTCGAGCTGAGAAGAGAACAGCGCAAGATCAACCTGATCGCGAGTGAGAACTACGCCTCGCTCGCGGTGCTCGAGGCGCAAGGGTCGGTGCTCACAAACAAATACGCCGAAGGGTACCCGGGGCACAGGTATTACTCGGGCTGCGAGGCGGTCGACGAGGCGGAGGAGATCGCGCTGGCCCGGGCCAGGGAGCTGTTCGGCTGCGAGCACGCCAACGTCCAGCCGCATGCGGGCGCACCCGCGAACATGGCTGTCTACCAGGCGGCAATCAAGCCCGGCGAAACGCTGATGGCAATGGACCTTCGCTGTGGCGGCCACCTCACCCACGGTTCGTCAGCCAACTTCTCGGGCATGCTCTACCGGGCGGTACACTACAGCCTGGACCCCAAGACCGAGACGCTCGACTACGACAAGATCGCCGAGATCGCTCGCGCCGAGCATCCGCGCATCATCGTCGCCGGTGGCAGCTCATACCCACGCAAGCTCGATTTCGAGGCGTTCAGGAGAATCGCCGACGAGGTGGGCGCGGTGCTGATGGTCGACATGGCGCACTTCGGCGGCCTGGTGGTAGGCGGCGTCCATCCCGACCCCGTGCCGCACGCCGACTACGTCACCGGGACCACCCACAAGACGCTCCGAGGCCCCCGCGGCGGGTTCATACTCACGAGGAACGAGAATAGCGAGAAGATCGACGCGAGCGTGTTCCCGGGCGTCCAGGGCGGCCCGCTCATGCACGTGATCGCGGCCAAGGCGGTCTGTTTCAAGGAGGCGATGACGCCGGAGTTCAAGCGCTACGCGGAGACCATAGTCGCCAACGCCGCGGCGCTCTGCGACAAGCTGGCATCCGAGGGGTTCCGCATCGTGTCGGGCGGGACCGAGACGCACCTGTTCCTGGTGGACCTCCGCCCGGTGGGCGTCACGGGGCACCAGGCGCAGGACATACTCGAATCGGTGGACATCAACGTCAACATGAACGAGATCCCCTTCGACGAGACGCCGCCGACGGTCACCAGCGGCATCCGCCTGGGCACCCCGGCGGTGACCACGCGCGGGATGCAGCCGGAGGACATGGACCTCCTCGGAGGCCTGATAACGAGGGCGCTCAAGAAGGGGACCGACGAAGCCGCGCTTGCTGACGTGCGCGCGGAGGTCGCAGAGTTGAGCAGGCGCTTTCCCGTCTACCCCGGCCTCTGAGGAATATCGAAGGCGTTATTCCAATCTGATAGACTGGTTTCGAACCTTCCCTGGAGGCCTCTGTGGCCGATTCTGATGCCGGGTAAAAGGACGATGGGCGCGCCCTGCGGGAGAGCCAGTGAGTGACGAGATACAGACAGTAGCGAGGTTTATCGACGAAGCCGGCATGGTCGTCGCGCTGACCGGCGCGGGCATCTCGACCGAGTCCGGCATCCCGGACTTCCGATCGCCGGGCGGGCTCTGGACGCGCTACGACCCGATGCTGTATGCGACCTACGAATCTTTTGTGAACGACCCCACGAGGTTCTGGGAGATGGCCGCGGAGCTCAACCCCGTGCTCGAGTCCGCGGAACCGAACCCCGCGCACCTCGCACTCGGTGACCTCGAGGCCCTCGGCAAGTGCAAGGCGGTTATCACCCAGAACATCGACCACCTCCACCAGCGGGCGGGCAGCACAGACGTGCTCGAGCTTCACGGCACCTACCGCACCGGGATCTGCCTGTCGTGCGGCACGCGCCACGACTATCACGAGATAAAGGAATCCGCGCTGTGCGGGAAGGTCCCGGCCTGCAAGGTGTGCAGTGGCACCATCAAGCCGGATGTCGTCCTGTTCGGCGAACCGCTGAACGCCCCCGTGCTGCACCGCGCGGTGGAGCTCGCCACTGATTGCGACCTGATGCTGGTGATCGGCTGCGGCCTCGAGGTATTCCCGGCGGCATCGCTGCCGACATACGCCCACCGCAACGGCGCCAGGCTCGTTTTCGTCAACGTTGCCTCGACAGCATACGACGACCTCGCGGACATCATCATCCTCGAACAGGCAGGAGTGGCGATGCCCTGTATAGTAGAAGCATACAAACGGCTCGTTGAAGAGCGGGCCGGCTAGCGGCGGAGGAACAAAATGCCAGGCGGACCCCAGAACGTAGAGGATTTCAGCAAGAAGCTGCAGGAGTTGAGGAAGTCCGGCGCTTCCAACCTGCGCGAGAGGTTCAAGGGTGGTTTCACCAAGGGACGGATAGCGATACTCATCGTGATCCTGGCCCTGATCGTCATCTTCCTCATCATCGTGCCGTTCGCCAAGTTCTATACGGACGCACTGTGGTACAACCACGTCGGGTTCCAGAACCTCTTCTACAAGACCCTGGTCGCGAAGATACTCTCAGTGATAATCTTCGGCCTATTCTTCTTCGCGCTCCTGTACGGCAACATCTTCCTGGCGCGCAGGCTCTCGCCGGAACAGGAGTTCAAGCTAGAGGGCTCGCCGCTGGAGGCGGTCGTCGAGAAGGCCCGGGGCGCCTGGAAGAAGGCGGTGAGCATCGGGCTCGTGCTCTTCGCCCTGGTAGCCGCCCTCATTGCCGGCCTCGGATGGGGGGGCAAGTGGGACGTGATCCTCAAATGGGTGAACCACTCGGCGTTCAGCACGGTCGACCCGGTGTTCCACAAGAACATCGGCTATTACACTTTTTCCTATCCGTTCTACCGCGCGCTGGTGGACTGGCTGATCGGCGTCCTCCTGTTCGTCCTCATCGTGACCGCGGTGATCTACTTCTTCGAGGGCGGCATAAGGCTCAAGAAGAGCTGGGACATGTTCGCGCCGCACGTGCTGGCGCACCTCTCTGTCCTGCTCGCCGCGATATTCGTGCTCAAGGCGTGGTCGTACCGCCTCAACATGTACGAGCTGCTGTTCTCGAAACGCGGGGTGGTCTACGGTGTAGGGTACACCGACGCCCACGCGAGGATACCCGCGTTCTGGATCCTGCTTGTGCTTGCGCTGGTCATCGCGGTGGCGTTCATAATCAACATACGCCTCAAGAGCTGGCTGCTCCCTCTCATCGCGATCGGCTCAATCATTGTGGTCGCTCTCGTCGCGGGGACGATAGTGCCCGCGATCGTGCAGAGTTATGTGGTAAAGCCTTCCGAGCGCGCCAAGGAAAAGTCGTATATCAAGAGGGAGATCAACGGGACCCGCGACGCTTACGACATCAACAAGGTGGCCTCCACCCAGTATCCGGCGGTGCAGTCCCTTGACCTCGCCGCGATCCAGCGTAACGGCCCGACCATAAGGAACATCAGGCTGTGGGACCCGCGCCCGCTGTTGAACACCAACGAGCAGCTCCAGGCGATCAGGCAGTACTACAAGTTCAACGACGTCGGGGTGGACCGCTACGTGGTCAACGGGGACTTCAGGCAGATGATGATATCGGCGCGGGAGATGGTCCAGGCGCAACTGCCGGCCGCGGCCCGCACCTGGGTCAACAACACCCTGGTGTACACTCACGGCTTCGGCGCCGTGATGAACCCCGGCAACGACGTCACCCTGGAAGGCAACCCGAACTACCTGGTCAGCGACATACCGCCGAAGGGGCCCACGAACCTGCAGATCGCACAGCCGCAGATCTACTTCGGCCAGCTCTCGAACGACTACGTGGTGACCGATACGACCGAGCCGGAGTTCGACTACCCCGCCAAGGACAAAGAGGTGCACACGCTCTACAAGGGGGACGGGGGCGTGAAGGTGAACTCCTTCTGGCGCAAGCTCCTGTACTCCATCAGGTTCCGCGACATCAACCTGCTGCTGAGCGGACAGGTGCGCGACGCGTCCCAGATAATGTACTACCGCCAGATCGAGGACAGGCTGAGCAAGTGCGCGCCGTTCCTGAAGCACGACAGCGACCCTTATATGGTCCTCTCGGACTCGGGAAAGCTCTACTGGATAATGGACTGCTACGCTACGACCGACAAGTACCCTTACTCGCAGCCCACCGAGGGCGTCGGCAACTACGTGCGCAACTCGGTCAAGGCCGTCATCGACGCGTACAACGGGAGCGTCAAGCTCTATGTCTTCGACCCCAACGACCCGGTGATCCAGACCTACCAGAAGATCTTCCCGCAGATCTTCACCTCCCGCGACCAGATGCCGCTCGAACTCGTCAGGCACATCCGGTATCCCGAGGACATCTACATCGCGCAGTCGAACATCCTGCGGACTTTCCACATGACCAACCCGGACCAGTTCTACAACAAGGAAGACGAGTGGGACTTCGCGAGCGAGTCTGTCGACGGGCAGCCGCAGCCGATGCCGCCGTTCTACGTGATACTGCGGATACCCGGAGAGGCGCGCGAGGAGATGGTCCTGCTGCTGCCGTTCACGCCGCACAGCAAGCAGAACATGATCGCCTGGCTGGGGGCCCGCATGGACCCCGGCCACTACGGCGAGATGATCAACTTCGTGTTCCCGAGCGGCAAGCTGGTCTACGGGCCTGAACAGATCGAGGGCCGGATCGACCAGGACCCGGTCATCAGCCAGCAGTTGTCGCTGTGGAAACAGGCCGGCTCGGAGGTGATCAGAGGCAACCTGCTGATAATTCCGATCGAGGGGTCGCTCCTGTACGTGGAGCCGCTCTACCTGCAGGCCACCAACCTCAAGATACCTCAGGTGAAGAGGGTGGTCGTCGTCTACGGCCAGCGGGTGGTGATGGACCCGACGCTGGACGGTGCGCTCGCCCAGATCTTCGCCGGGGCGCCGGCGGCCGCTGCCGCCGCCGCCCAGCAGGCGCAGGCGCAGCCGCCCCCGACACAGGCGAACCTCTCGCAGCAGGCGCTTGACCTGTACAACAAGGCGGTCGCTGCGCAGAAGGCAGGTGACTGGGCGACTTACGGGCAGTTGCTGAACCAGCTCAACGACGTCCTGAAGCAGCTCGCGGGCCAGTAGTAACGTAAAGAACGCAAAAAGGGGACAGGCACCTTTTTGCATGAAAGAAGAAAACGCACCACCGGTGCCTGATCACGGTGGTGCGTTTTTGTTGCGCGCTATAGGATGCGGAGCATCCTGGCGAAGTCGAAGTAACCCTTCATGAGCATGCGGGTGAGCCCCGCGTTTATCTCGTAGTCCATGTAGCAGTCTTCGTAGACGCGGTTTATGCACTCGCGGGCCCGATCCACGAACTCCTCCGGCCGCGCCGATTCGGCCATGTACTCGGCGGCATTGCGGTTCATCACGACCGAGATGTCGGGGCTGTCAAGGACCCCTTCCATGATGACGAAAGAACGCCCGCGCTTCTCGGCTTTCACTTTCGTGCCGTCGACCGTTGCCTGCAGGCAGGCCCCGTCTTTCAGCGGCTCGATGAGCGCGGAGCCCGGGTATTCCCCGAAGACCTCCCGCACCAGTTCAACTACTTCGTCGCTCTTATCAGCCATGTAAGTCCATTCTTGTCGTGTTTATATTCTAACCACACTTTGGGTCCGCCGCCGACCGTTCACCTCGACCAGGACGTAGTTATGATAGCTTCCAGCGCCGATAAGAGGCGCGCCCGCCCCGCCCGAGATGGTGATCAGGAGGTTGTCCTCCTTCTCCTGTTCGTAGGTGTGTACGTGGCCGCAGAACAACTCCTCTACGCCCCCCTTCGAGAGCACAGGAGCGAGTTGGTCGTTTGCGTCGATGCCCGCGATCTGGTCGCTCGATGCCTTCGCCGAGTACGGGAAGCGCGGCGGCACGTGTGCTATCGCGAATGAATGCTCGAACCCCTTTGCTTTTGCCGCTTTGAGGTCGGCCGCCGCCCACTGGCGCTCGGCGGGGTAGAAGCCCAGGCTGGGCGTGCTGTTATCGATAAGGAGGAAGTGGCTGTTCTTGTAATCGAATGACTGGTGAGGCGGCCCCAGGTAGGTCGTGTACGCCTGGCTGACAGGCGAAGTCGCCACGTCGTGGTTGCCGGGAACGCAGTAGTAGCGGACGCCGCTCGCCTTCATGTGGTCCACGAAGTTCTGGAACTCGGTCGGAGTCCCGCTTCCTGTGAGGTCGCCGGCGATGAGCAGGAAATCCACTGACCTGGCCGCCTGGAGCACCTTGTCGAAGACTTCATAGCCGTTCTGGGGGTCTCCGCAGACGATGAACTTGAAGCTGGTGCCGCTGTCTTTCGGCGAAGTCCGAGGGTTGCTCGACGGGGGTGCGGTCTGAGGCGGCTGGCCGGATGAGCATCCTGAAGCGAAGGCCAGGAAACAGACCAGGCAGACGACCGCCGCGGCGAGCGCGGCTCTATGAAAGCGGCTGTATCTTCTCTGCATGACTAGGACATATTATCGCACTGCGCAGCCGGCATCCCGGCGCCAATAAAAAAAAGCCGCCTCGCGGCGGCCCGGGCAAGACCTGCTTACTTGGTGAACCTGCAGATTCCCTCGAGGTCCTTCCTGCTGGACAGCCTGGTGACCTTGACCACGTCGCCTGTCTGCGGGGCGTGGATGAACATGTCGTTGCCCAGGTACATCCCGCAGTGGTGGGGAGGCGAGCCGAAGTACACGCAGTCGCCTGGCCGCGCCTGAGAGAGCGGTATCTTGATGCCCCGGTTGAACTGCATTGCGGCGTTGTGCGGGAGGTCGATCCCGAAGAGCTTGTAGAGGTACATGGTGAGCCCGGAGCAGTCGAAGCAGATCCTGTGCTCTCCGGTGGGGCACATGCCTGGACCGGCGCCCGCCCAGTGGTACACCACGCCGAGGTAGCGCATCGCGGTCTTGGCCAGCCCGCCCTCGGGCGCGGTGGTGAGGACTTCCGTGGCCTGCTTGCTGAGCGCCTCGTCGCTTGCCCGTTGCGCGCTCACCTGCTGGGCGATGAGGTTCTGTATGTCGGTGTTGACGCTGTTGAGGAGCGCCTGGCGCTGCCCGAGAGCCATCTCGATCTCGGTCTTCTTCGCCTCCGACTGGGCAACGAGCCCCTGCTGCTGGCGCCGCTGCTCGTTGAGGTCGCGGTCAAGCACCTCCACCGAGTCCCGCGTGCTCTTGATGCGCTCGATCAGGCTTGCGTCGTTCTGGGCGATGCGCGAGATGTAGTTTGCCTGCTCGAGGAAGTCCCCGAAGTCCTTGGTCCGCAGCAGGACTTCAAGCATGGACGTGCGGCCGTCCTTGTACATGGTGGCCGCCCGCTGGTTCAACAGGTCGCGGCGCTTCTTGAGGTTCTGCCGGATGTCGTAGAGGCGCTTCTCGGTCTCGTCGACCTTCACGGTGATCGCGTCCAGGTCTACTTTGACGCGGTTGTACGCCTCAGTGGCTACAGACATCTGCTGGTCGAGGGCGTTCATCTCCTGGGTGATCTGGGCGGCCTGCTGGCTCTTGGAGTTGAGGTCGCCCTGCGCCTGCACGCCGGAGGGGGAGGCGAACAGCATGAGCGAGGCGCACGCTATCAGCGCCGTTGCGACTATGCTTTTGAGCACTCGTTGGTTCTTTCGCATCATGCCGCCTGTTAATACGCTCAGGCCGAACTAAAACCGCCTCGATTGAATAACGTTCCAGCCCCAGAAAAGGCCATACCAACCGCCGGCGAACTTTGATTATCCCGCTTCCGCCGCGTTACAGTCAACACTTATTGTCAATTACAGTGAGTAATATCTACTATGGTAACATATATATCGGTAAAGTGGTCAATAATGTTTATAGTTAGTATTGTTAATTATTGAGGGACAGAGGAATTGGCTCGCCGTGAACCATGATGTGCCTCCCTCGAGTGCTCCGGCTTGAAATCCTGACCGCGATGGAACAGAATAAGATTTGAATTCAAGCGATGCGGGGTGGAGCAGTCTGGAAGCTCGCTGGGCTCATAACCCAGAGGTCGCCGGTTCAAATCCGGCCCCCGCTACCAGCCCCAGTCGATTTTCACTTCCAAGACTGGATGCGTTTCCTAAACCAGCCTTCTGATTTGTCGCTGTGGCCTGGGCCGGATTTGATTTGGCGACAACCCCACGCGCCTGTTGGCGCGCGGTGACCCCGGGCCGGGCGCTTATTTCGCTAATGCCTCAAAGAAGAAGCGGAACTCCCCTGTGCATTCGCCGGTGGTGTGCATGATGCAGGCGGCTGGCCGCGGCTCGATCTCGAACGTGACACCGAGCGCCTCCAGCCAGCACTCCAGCCTGTAGAGCACACCGCATTCATAGTCATCCAGCAGACCGATCTGCATCATCCCTTTGTAAGCGAAGCACTGACCTTTGTCCCAGTCCCATCTGATGACGTTGAATTCAGGTGCGGTGAGGTGGAAGCGGCTCGATACAGATGCGGGCATTATGAGGTGGAGCGCCTTGGACGTGAACTCCACCATCTCGTCGAAGCTCTCGATCTCCGGGTGGTCGAGCCCCAGGACTTTCTTGGTGCGGTGCATCTCCATCGGAGCCATCGTCTTGATTGCGGCCTTGTTGAGGCGGTTGGCGACCTCGATGCCGAACTCGTTAGCGGTATTGAAGAACCACGCGCCGTCGTGCGTGAGCCAGCCCTTTCCGAGCAGGTCCCTCACTTCTTCCGCGGTGATCTCGTCAAGCGATCGCATCACGTCACCACCAGTCGTTCGGGGCGCTCACTTCGTCGGGGAAGACGCCGGGGCCGTCGAGGGCGATGTCGGCGCCGACGTCGAGGGAGTCGTCGCGTTCGCGCCGGGAGTCTTGCCCGCTGCCGTCGCCGGGTCACTCACCGAGTATACCTTCCACTTCCCGTCGACCTCCACCAGCGTGAACTTCCTGGTGTCCGAAGAGCCGCCTTTGCCGAACACAACCTCGACCTCGCTGCCGGGCAACCTCACGGAGTTCTTCGCCAGCAGCTTGTCGAGGGCGGACTTCTCTTTCTTGTGCTGCTCCTCCGCCGCTGCTGTGATGGCGGCAAGCTCGGCCTGGTACTGGGCGTTGAGCGTGTTGACTTTCGACTGGGCCCGGTTGACCCGGGGCTGTATCTGCCAGATCCTCTTTTGTTCGGCGTAGTACTGAGGCATGTTCTTGCCGTACGTCTCAGCGCTGTACGTCAACTGCTCCTGCGCGCTCTCGAGCTCCAACTGGGCGTTCGCGAGCTCGGCGTTCGCCGAGTCGAGCAGTGGTTTGTACCGCTTGTCCAGGTCCTGCTTCGGGCCCTGCAGCAACGCAGCGACACTCGAGACCCGTTTCACAGCCAGGCCGTGCTCCCTGACTTTGATGGTGCCTTTGTCAACGGATGCCCCGACTTTGACCGCGTCCCCGTGGACCTCCTCGTTGATGGCATCCGAAATTGCCTGGTATGAGACTTTGTCGTAGCAGAGTGTGGCCGCTCTTGAATTGTTGGCGCCCTGCTGAGAGCTGAGGAACCCACCGAGGCTTCCCGCCGGGCCGCCGCCGCCGCAGCCGGAGAGGGCGCACGGAGCCAGACACACTATTACCAGGATTGCTGTGAAAGACTTTCTCATCATCTTCGAATTCTACTGGAAGATCGCGGCCGGCGCGTCGGGATGGTCTGACGGCTGCACACTCGTGCCGAAGTCGACGACCGTCCAGGCGCCGTTGGTCTTCTTCAGAAACCAGCTCGCGGCGTCCGTGGATTTGTTCGTGGGTTGCAGGTCGACCCTCGCCCAGGAGTCGACTATCTTCACCCCGAGCACGTCCAGTGGCCCGAGCGCGGGGTTGTTCCCCTTGGCGCTGGCAAGCGCTGCCTGTGTTGCCGCATCCACGTCGGCCTGGTCGGCGCCGGCGGGAGTTGTCTTCTTAGCGCTGTTATCGGCGGGAGCGGTGCTCTCGGTGGTGGCTTTGTCCTGGGGCCCCGTAGAGCTGCTGTCCTTCTGGGGCCCGGTCTCGGTCTCGGAGGCCTTATCGGTCGTGCCGCACCCTGCGGTCACGAACAGCCAGGCGCCACATGCAAAGATCAATGCGATGACGAGCAGAAGCCGGACCGGTTTTCGAGTTGGCATGATTGCTCCTTTTAATAACACGTCCCAAAGACTTTTCTATGAAGCCGCGCGCTAGACCTTGAACGCGTGACCGGGGCGGCTTCGGTCAGCCTGCCAGCGGGCATTGAAAGGTGATGTGAAAAAAACAGGTGAAAAAGTGCCTGACCCCCTCTTTTCAGGGAAGGAGGGCTTGTGCTTTCGCCATCACGTTCTCAACGGTGAACCCGGCGGTGGCCAGCGCGACGCCACCCGGCGCCGACATGCCGAACCGGTCCCAGCCCAGGACGGCTCCGCTGTCGCCGACGTATTTACGCCAGCCCATGGTGACGCCTGCCTCGATCGCGAGCTTCTTCTTGCCGGCCGGCAGCACGCTTGCGCGGTACTCCTTGTCCTGCTCATCGAAGAGTTCCCAGGAGGGCATGCTGACCACTCCGGCTTTGACCCCGCTCTCCGCTAGAGCCTCGCGGGCCGTCAGGGCGAGCGCGACTTCCGAGCCGCTTGCGATCAGGAGCACGTCGGCGTCGTCGGCCGGGGTGAGGGCGTAAGCCCCTTTCGCCAGGCCGGACGCGGGCGCGAGCGAGCCCCTGTCCAGCACCGGGAGCGACTGCCTGCTGAGTGCCAGCGCGACGGGTCCGGAGCGAAGAAGCGCCAACCGCCACGCTTCGACGGTCTCATTCGCGTCAGCGGGCCGTATCACACACAGCCCGGGTATGGCCCTCAGGGCGGCGAGGTGCTCGACGGGCTGGTGGGTAGGTCCGTCTTCCCCTACTCCAAGGCTGTCGTGGGTGAAGACGTATACGACGTGAGCTCCCATGAGCGCGGCGAGCCTGATCGCCGGGCGCATGTAGTCCGCGAAGACCAGGAACGTCCCACCGTAGGGGATGATGCCCCCGTGCAGCGCCATGCCGTTCATCATCGCGGCCATCGCGTGCTCTCTCACACCGAAGTGAACGTTGCGGCCTGAGAAGTCTCCCTTGCGAACGCTCTCAAAGCCTTTGATAAAGGTCTGGTTCGAAGGGCCGAGGTCGGCGGACCCGCCGATGAGCTCCCATATGACCGGCGCGAGGGCGTCGAGCACTTTGCCGGACGCGCCGCGGGTGGCGACCTTGCCGCCCGGCTCGAACTCCGGCAGGTGCGCCTCCCACCCCTGCGGCAGGCGGCCTTCCGTCACGCGGCGATAGTCGGCGGCGAGGTCGGGGAAAGCGGATGCGTACGCTTCGAATCGCCCGCTCCATTCGGCTTCGGCCGCGGCGCCTTTCTCCAGCGCTACCCGCGTGTGCGCCAGGACGGCTTCGGGGACGCAGAACTTCTGCTCCTCCGGCCAGCCGAGGTTCTTCTTGGTCAGGCAAGCCTCTTCCACGCCGAGCGGGGCGCCATGAGCCTTTTCGTGGCCCTCGAGGTTCGGGCTTCCGCAGGCGATCCTGGAGCGTACGACGACGAGGCTCGGCTGCGAATCGTTGCTCACCGCTTCCTGGATCGAAGCCGAAACCGCCTCCATGTCATTGGCGTCGGGAACGAACGGCGCGACGTGCCAGCCATAAGCGCGATAGCGGGCGGCGACGTCTTCGCTGAACGAGAGCTCGGTCTTCCCTTCGATTGTTATCTGGTTGTCGTCGTACAGGCACACCAGGCTTCCCAGCCCGAGGTGCCCCGCAATCGAGCTGGCTTCGGAGGCCACCCCTTCCATCATGTCGCCGTCGCTGGCGATGACGAAGACCCTGTAGTCGGTCAGGTCGAACCCCGGCCTGTTGAACCTGGCGCCGATGAGCTCGCGGGCGAGCGCCATCCCCACCGCTGACGAGAGCCCCTGGCCGAGAGGCCCTGTGGTCATCTCGACTCCGGGAGTGAGCCCGCGCTCAGGGTGCCCGGGCGTCTTGCTGCCGAGCTGCCGGAAATCGCGGAGGTCCTCCAGGGTGATGTCATACCCCGTCAGGTACAGGAGGCTGTAGAGCAGCATCGATGCGTGGCCCGCGGACAGGACGAACCTGTCCCGTCCGGGCCAGGCGGGGTCGGCAGGGTTGTGGCGGAGGAACCTCGTCCAGAGAGTGTAGGCGACCGGTGCGAGTCCCATGGGGGCGCCCGGGTGCCCAGAGGAGGCGGCCTCGATAGCGTCAATCGCCAGGCAGCGGATCGCGTTCACGCAGAGCAGGTCGAGGTCGTCGCTCTTGTTCATCGCGCGGTTCGCTCCTTCCCTGGAGGTTCGACTGCCGGCTTCGGTCAAACGATACTATAAAACAGGATTGGCACAAGGAGCCAGAGCGCGGGCCGCAGAGCACCCCCACCCCGACCCTCCCCCCTCAAGGGGGAGGGAGTCAGACAGCGCCACCGCGGCCCCCCTCAAGGGGGAGGGGGGTGCGGAAGGTGTTTGACGGCCTCAGTCAGAAGATTGAGTCGGCGCGCATTCGAGCCGCCCGGAGGAGACCGCTTGCAGGACCTCACGCATGATGACTGGCTGAAGGTCGTCGAACAGACGAGAAGCGCATACGCCGCCAACGAGGTGGACATCGGCACCGAGTATTACCACATGCCTCAATCCTCGTTCTATCCGTCTTTTTTCGCGTGGGACTCCGGCTTCAACGCGGTAGCGATGATGCACGTCGACCCGGCGCGCGCGAAGCGCGAGCTGGAGACCCTGTTCAGACATGTGGCGGTGGACGGCCACATGCCCCATGAGGTCCTCATACCGTGCGCCGCCACCAGGGCCAGGCCCGTCAGGAACTTCATGCGCTGGCTCGTCCAGTGGGAGTACGACTCGTGCGGAGCCTCGCACATGATCGACCCGCCGATCTACGTCTACTCCGCCAGACTGGTGTACGAGATGACCCAGGACGCCGACTGGCTGGCCGGGATATGGCCGGACCTCTGCAGGCTGCTCGACTACCTCCTCGACAAACGGGACCTGTTCGGCGACGGGCTGGTCTCAATCGTCCATCCCTGGGAGGCCGGCACCGACCTCTCTCCGCAGTTCCTGCCCGCGCTCGGCATCGACCCCGGCCGCAGGACGGACGTCCTCCAGGCGACCATCTACGCGGCCCTGCTCTACAGGTTCTGCAACCGGCTGGGCTGGGACACCGAAGAGTTGAGGAAAGCGAACAAGTTCGTGCTCGAGGACCTCACCATTAACTGCATCGCCATCCGGGCACTTTCCAGCGCCGCGGCCATGGCGTCCGTCCTCGGAGATGACGCCGCCGCTTCCCGTTACCGGTCGAGGGCCCTCAGGATGTCGGCCGCCCTCGACCAGGTTGCATGGGACGAGAGTGCGGGCTGCTATTTCCCGAGGTGGGACACCACCGGCCCGCGCACCACAAAGGTCAAGACCGCGGCCTCGCTGATGCCTCTCTTCACCGGGAGGTGCCCGCCCGGCCGCGCGGACAGGCTGGTCAAAGAACACGCACTCAACAACAATGAGTTCTGGTCGGAGCACCTGTTCCCGTTCAACCCGGCTGACGAGCTGGTGGGCAACCGGCCGTGGGTCGAGAAGAAGCTGTGGGCCGGCCACTGCATCTGGATCAACTTCAACTGGATGATCGCGATCGGCATGGGCGAGAACGGCTACCTCGCCGAGGCTCGCGAGCTCACCGCGCGCACCGTTCGCATGATCGTCGAGCAGGGCTTCTGGGAGTACTACGACTCGCGCACCGGCGAGGGCCGCAGGATGAGGGGCTTCACCTGGCCCGGGCTGGCGCTCGACATGATGTACCGCTTCTGGCCCGAGATAACCCGGTAGGAACCCGGTAGGGGTCAGGCACAGTCCACTTTCTTGTCCACTCTTCTTCTCAAAGGGCCTGGCTCTCTCGATGGCGCGACTGCTGACGGGGGCGGATCGGGCTTGTGCCGCCTGCCGCGGTGGACAAAAAGGTGGACGGTGCCTGACCCCTACTTTGGGTTATAATCTCATCGGTCGTAAAGCCGAAAGTCAGGGAGAACCAGATGAAGCAGCAGGATATCAACGGCAAGTGGGCCCTGGTGACGGGCGCCGGCAGCGGAATGGGACGCACGACGTCACTGGAGCTCGCGCGTGCCGGAGCCAACCTCATCCTCGTCGACATCTGCGGGGAAGCGATAGGCAATGTCGCGAAAGAGGTCGAGGCTCTGGGAGCGGAATGCCAGACCTTCTGCGTCGACGTGACCGACTGGGACCAGATCAAGAACATGGCGGACACCATCAACGCCAGGTATGGAGCCGTGGACATCCTGGTCAACAACGCGGGTATCGCCCATATGGGTTTTGTCGTGGACACCACCTTCGAGGACTGGAAGCAGCTGATGGACATCAACATCTGGTCCATCATCTACATGGTCAAGGCATTCGCGCCGGCGATGATGCGGCGCAAGTCGGGCCAGATCATCAACGTCTCGAGCGGCCAGGCATTTTTCGCCGTCCCCACCTGGGGGCCTTACGCGGCCTCGAAGTTCATGGTCGATGGGTACACCGAGGCGCTACGCTACGAGCTCTACTGGCACGGCATCGCCGTCACGGCTATCTACCCCGGCATCGTCCGCACGCCGTTCTACGACGAGATAACCGGCGGCTGGATGGTCAAGGTAGGGATGAAGTTGCTGATGGCGACCGCCATGAAGCCCGAGAGCATGAGCAAGCTCACGGTCAAAGGCATCATCAAGAAGAAGAGGATGGTCATCCCCGCGATCATGTGGCCGGTCTACATCTTCAAGCCGATCTCCCCGTGGACTTTCGAGATCGTCGGAAGGATCATCGCCTGGGGGCTCCGCAAAGAGCAGAAGACCGTCTAGCTCGCAAGACTGCGCCTCCGGGGTGCGACCCCACTGGCGCGAAAACCGGCAGGCTCGAAGTGGACGATTCAACATTCGAGATCATCAAACGCGACCGCTTCGCCGCGCTCATGGGCGTGGAGATGCTCCTGGTGGAGGACGGCCATTCGATCGCGCGGATGCCCCTCACCGATGACCACCTCAACTTCCTGGGCCTCGTACACGGAGGCGCGATATTCTCGCTGGCCGACATCGCCTTTGGCGCCGCTGCGAACTCATGGGGCACGAGGTCGATGGCGATCCACATCACGATCGATTACCTTGCCGCGCCGGGCGACACCCCGTACCTCCAGGCAGAGGTCAGCAAGACCGGGCGCGCGGGCCGCGCCTGCCACTACGGCATGGAAGTGACCAACGCGGCGGGAGAGGTCATCGCGGTGCTCTCCGGATGGGCATACCAGACAAAGAAAAGCCTCTCCGATGGAGAAACTAATCCCCAGGCGCCTCCGTCATACTGAGCGGGCTCGCGTCTTGCGCGATGTCATGTGTGCGTGCGCCTGCGCCGATTATGATAGTGAGATAATGGCGCGAAAGGGGAATAAGGTGCGGAGAAGTCTGAGGGTCACCATGGGTGCGTCACTGGCGCTCGTGTTTCTCCTTGCCGTCGCCCTCGCGTCCCCGGCGCAGGTCCCCGCCCCGGCACCTCGTTCGTCCGCAAGCCACGGCCTCGGGATGGTGCTGTCGAAGCCGGACCCGTCGCGAGCGATGGACGCCCGCAGGTACAGCCTCCAGAGCACACCTCTCGCCGCCTCGGTCGACCTGACCGCCAGCGCGCCTCCGATCGGGGACCAGGGCCAGCATTCCAGTTGCGTAGGCTGGGCCGCCGGTTACTACTACAAGTCATGGTGGGAGAAGAAAGAGCACCCCGGCTGGAACCTGAGCGACCAGAAATACCAGTTCAGCCCCGAGTACGTCTGGAACGGGATCAACGGCGGGCAGGACGTCGGCACCAGCATATACGACGCCCTGCAGTTCATGCAGGACAGCGGGAACACCGATATGGCACAGTTCCCTTATGACGGCAACCCGGCGAAGCAACCAAACAGCCAGGATGTCGAAGCGGCAAAGCAGTACAAGATCCCGGGCGACTGGGGCTACTTCTTCGCCAATTCCTCTTTTCCCGCCTACTACAACAACGACATCACTGCGCTGAAGGCCTGGCTCGCCCAGGGCAAGCCGGCGGTGCTGGGCGTTCCGATCTACAACGATTTCCCCGACTACAGGGGCAACCCGCGGTCCTCCTTCTATAACTACAACGGCAGCGCGAGCTATGCCGGGGGACACGCGGTGTGCATCGTAGGATATGACGACAGCGCCGGTGGGGGGGCCGGAGGCTTCCTGATGCTGAACTCCTGGGGCGCGGGCTGGAACGGCAACGGGCGCGTCTACCTGAGCTACAACTTCGTCAGGCACTATGCCCCCGAGGCCTGGTACATGTCCGATGCGGACTCGTCGCCGAGCATATCGTCGATCACGCCGTCGTCCGCCGGGGCAGGTCAGATCGTCACCATCAGCGGCAACAACCTCGGCGCGGACAGGCGAGAGGCTCACGTCGGCTTCACCGGGGGCAAGGACGGCGAGTACGTCTCGTGGACCAACTCCCAGGTCAAGGTCAGGGTGCCGAGCGGGGCGCAGGACGGCCTGCTTTACGCTTACGACTGGAATGACGAAAAGTCCAACGGCAAGGTCTTCACCCCGGGGGGCGACTCGAACGCCGGAGCAGACTGGCTCCTCGCGGAGGGGTCGACCTGGCCGGGCTACGACGAGTGGGTGCTGCTGCAGAACCCCAACAGCGAGGCGTCGACCGCCAGGGTGACTTTCCTGACGCCGGCAGGTGCGGTCGCGGGGCCGACGGTGGGGGTGCCGGCGCTCAGCCGCGTCACCATCCACGTGAACGACTACGTGCCGAACGCGGACGTGTCCACCGCTGTGAAAGTGCTCGGCGGGCCGGGGGTGTTCGCCGAGAGGGCGATGTACTTCGCGACGCCCGATGGTAAATGGGGCTCGCACGATTCGATCGCTACCAGCGGGGTGGCTGAGAAGTGGTACCTGGCGGAGGGCGCGACCCTGCCGGGCTATGACGAGTGGATACTCGCCATGAACCCGTTCAACAACGCGGTTAACGCGACTGTCACCTTCCAGACTCCGGGGGGCGCCGTCCCCGGACCACGCCTGAACCTGCGCGCGAACAGCAGGCAGAGCGTGCACGTGAACGACTATGTGCCCAACCAGAACGTGTCGGCAACCGTCCAGTGCACCACCACCGGATACGGCGTGGTCGCCGAGCGGTCGATGTACATGAACACCCCGGACGGCAAGGTCGATTGCCACAATTCGATGGGCGTCACCGAGACGTCTTCGGCGTGGGCCCTACCCGAGGGTGCGACATGGCCGGGGTATGAGGAATGGGTGCTGGTCCAGAACCCGACCACTGCTACCGCCGCCGTGGAGATCTACTTCCTGACCCCGGGCGGCGTGGTCCAGGGCCCGGCGGGGAACATCCAGCCCGGGACCCGGGCGTCGGTGCGCGTGAACGATTATGCTCCGGACTGCGACGTGTCCACCATGGTCTTCACGAAGAGCGAAGACCAGGCCGTGGTCGCCGAGAGGTCGATGTACATCGCGAGCCCTGACGGCAAGCGGGGAGCTCACAACGCGCCCGGCTCCGTTTACGCCGCCCAGCAGTGGCTGCTGCCGGAGGGGTGCACAAATCCCGGCTTCGACGAATGGGTCCTGGTCATGAACCCGTACACCGACGCCACGTCGACCGTGCAATTGACGTTCATGACGCCGGCGGGTGAGGTGAAGGGGCCGTCGGCCTCCATCCCCCCGGCCTCTCGCGTGACTTTCCACGTCAACGACTACGTCAGCGGCGACGTCTCGACGCGGATCACCAGCACCGGTTATGTGGTCGCCGAGAGGGCGATGTACCTGAACACCTACCAGGGAAAGCGCGGCGCGACGTGCTCTCTCGGCATATACACGTCTACTTCCAGCCAGTCCGGAGCGTCACCGGGTTCCACTGAGCCCGGGGTGAAACCGCTGGACAGGTCCCTGCTCGAGAGGTGACGAAGAACCCCTCCTCCTGCTGGCGACCGAGGCCGCCTGCTCCCTACACTCGTTCGCGTCAATGCTGTACAATCTCTTTTCATTGCGGCTCATTTGACGCCAGCCGGAAGCGAGGAAGCGATGAAGGTCAAGTGCGGCGCCTGCGGGCGCGAGTTCGAGAAGGTATATGACGACATGGACCCTCACCTTTGCAGGTCGTGCCAGGCCCTCGGCAAGGACGCCTGCGCGGAGTGTGGGGGCTGGTGCTGCGAGAGGCCCAACGAAGAGGGGAGGATCGCCCTCCTCGATGACGAGAGAGAACGGTTCGGCTTTAAGCGGGACTGGATGTGGGCGGAGCCGTGCAGGTGGCGTGAGCCCGCGAGCGGCCACTGCATGTTGCGCGTTCCATTCCAGCCGACCGTCTGCAAGGAGTATGTCTGCGACGACATGGTCAAGTCGGCGAGAAAAAAGCTTGCGGCTCGAGCCGGCGGAACGGGAGCGGGAGGCGCATAGGCCGGTGTGTGATACAGGCCGCCTGGTGAGGTCTGCATGAAACTAGCCTTCGGGGCACTCTTCGCGCTCGTCGCCACCGTTCTGATCAACTACAGCAACTTCCTCCAGAAGAGACAGCTCGAGTTCCTGCCGCGTATCGGCCGGGAATCCACCATCAAGACGATACGCGCCTTTCTGAGTTGCCGCCCGTGGTTGCGAGCCCAGGGAATGCAGATCGGGGGCGCGTGGATGCACAACATCGCCGTCGGCCTGGCGCCGCTATCCGTCGTCCAGCCCATCAACGCCGCGGGCATCTGCCTGCTGGTCTTCCTCGCCATCACGCGCCTGAAAGAGAAGGCGTCGGTGCTCGACTGGATAGGCATCATCTCCATCGTCGCCGGCGTGCTGATGCTTGCCGTGACGCTCGTCAAGAGCCACCCGGCCGGCAACGCCTACCGTCCAGTCATCCTGTGGTTCTTCGTCATCCTGATGACGCTGGTATCGATCTCGAGCCTGATATCCGCGTTCACGAGAAAGGACGAGCGGGCGTCTTCGTTCCTGGGGATCGGCGTCGGCTGTCTGGTGGGCCTGACCGCGATCTTCACCAAGATGGCATGGACTGACATCGGCAACCGGTGGGGCGAGTTCAAGGTGGCGGGCTTCGTCTACTCGGCTTACTTCTGGCTGGCCATCCTGACCACCCTCATCGCGATGGTGCTGTTCCAGACCGCTCTGCAGAGGGGCGCGGCGATCGTCGTGGTCCCGCTGGTGACCGGGTTCAGCAACCTGATACCGATCGTCGTGGGGTTCATCGCGTTTCGCGAGCCGCTCCCGCAGGGGCTGGTGATGATCTCGCTCAGGCTCGGGTCGATCCTGCTCATCATCGGCGGCGCCGTGATACTGTCGTTGCGCAGGGAAGGCGGGCAGAGCAAAACCGTCTATAAGGAGGAGTCTGCCCGGCCACCGGCCTCAGAAGCTTTCTTCGAATCCACCTGATACCAAAACGCAAAATAGGGACAGGCACCTTTTTGCATTGAAGACAGTCTCATGAAACTAAGGTGCCTGGCACCTTCTTAAACCAGACCTCCAATCTCCGATAGGACAAATGCAAAAAGGTGCCTGTCCCTATTTTGCGTTTATGGAAAAAGAATTCCTTCCTGGTATTGACACGCACTGAGTCCCGGCATACCATTTAACTATATTAGGATATTAGTTAAATGCGAGGTGGTGGTCGAGATGGCTCTGGAGGGACTCAGTGAGGCGGTGAGCTCCGGAAGCGTGGTCACGCAGCCGGAGATCCTGGGGGGCTACGGCGCCGGCGACTCCGTTAAAGGCGTAATGCCGGACGCCGTGGTCTTCCCCGAAAGCGTAGAGGAAGTCTCAAGGGTTGCGCTCTGGGCGCGGCAGGCAGGCATGAAGCTGATGCCTGTCTCGAGCGAAGGCCCGCACCGCGGCGCCGTGGTGCCGTCAGAAGGCTACGTGGTCGCCGACATGTCGCACATGAAGACGATAGTGCGAGCGGATCGGCGGAACCGCGTGGCGCTGGTCGAGGCCGGCGTGACCTTCGACGAGCTGGACGTTGCCCTCTCGAAAGTCGGGCTCCGTGCGAGCGCGGCGCAAGGGCAAGTCGGTCGTCGCGGCATACCTCGACCGGACCCCCACGCTTGTGCCGCGGGCGCAGTGGGACCTCTCCGACCCGCTCCTCTGCATCGAGGTGGTGATGGGATCGGGGACGGTCTTTCGTACCGGCTGCTCCGCCGGCCCCGGAACGCTCGAGGAGCAGTGGGCGACCGGCCAGGCGCAGAAGAACCCGATGGGCCCCTCGGCCTTTGACTTCTTCAGGCTCGTCCAGGGTTCGAGGGGTTCGATGGGCATCGTGACTTGGGCCTCTATGAAGTGCGATCGCGAGGTCGTTCGGCAGGCGCGGTGCGAGGCTGGTGCTCGCGGACATCAATGAGGAAGCCCTCGGTGGGTTCTGTGACGAGTTCGGCGCGATGGGGTGCGCGACGCTGGCCCGCGTGGCGGACGTCAGGAACCCGGACGAGGTGGCTTCGCTGTGCGAGAGCACCTACGAGGAGATGGGGCGCTGCGACGTGCTGGTCAACAACGCCGGAGTCGCCATGTTCGGTTACATGGAGAACACCAGCCTCGAGGACTGGCACTGGGTCCTGGACGTCAACCTGTGGGGCGTGATACACGGCTGCCACTTCTTCTATCCTAGAATGATCGCCCAGGGGGGAGGCGGGCACATCGTCAACATCTCCTCGGCCGCGGGGCTCGGGCCGATACCGACCCAGACCGCCTATTGCGCCTCGAAGTACGGAGTGCTCGGCTTCTCGGAGACGCTGAGGGGCGAGGCGGCGCTGCACGGCATAGGGGTGACGGTCATCTGCCCAAGCCTCGTGACGACCAACATCGCGAAGTCCGTACGCTGGCGCATGGAGACGGCTAAATCACCGACCGGAGAACACCTGACCGCCAAGTCGGTGAGGCTGAGCGACCGGCGCAACTACTCCCCCGACAAGGTCGGGGAGCACGTCGTGCGCGCTGTCGAGAAGAACAAGGGCATCCTGCCGGTCGGCGCCGAGGCTTACCTCATGGACTACGCGCACCGGCTGGCCCCCTCGCTGGGGCGGCTGTGGCAGATGATCATGCTAAGGATCATTCAGAGGTCGGTCTGAGGGGCCCGAAGAAGATTCTTGCGAAAAGACTATCGAGGTTGAGATGAAGGCAGTCGCAGAAACCATCGAAGCGCCGAGCGCCGCAGCCGCGCGGGAGGCGCAGCGCAGGGCCGACATACTGGAGGCCGCCCGCGGGCTATACCAGCGCTATGGCTACAAGAAGACGACCATGGACGAAATAGCGAAGGCTGCGGGCATCACCAAGCCCACCGTCTATTCCTACTTCAAGGGAAAGAAAGACATACTCATCGCGCTCGTCGAGTGGGAGGGCTCCCGCATCCTCGAGCGCGGCCTGACGAGCACGCACGATGGCGCGAGCGCCGAGGAGCAACTGGCCGCCATGTTCCTGGCCACGGACCAGTTCCTCAAGGAGGACACTTTTCTCCAGGGGATAGTGAGCCGGGACCCGGACATCCTGACGCCGGAGGTCGTGTCGACAGCTTTCGACTTCGAGCGGAAGATCATGGACGCGGTGGCGGGAATCCTGGAGAAGGGCATGGCCGCCGGCACCGTGCGCAAGAGCGACCCACGCCTCCTGTCGTACGCGATAGTGCGCCTCCACGAGGCGTTCACGTTCACCGTCTTCTTCGACCTCGAGCACTCGCAGGACGAGATCAGCCAGTTCTTCGTCGAGATGATGGTCAACATCCTCAAGCCCGGCTAAACTTCTTGGGGTCTGACCCCCAAAAGTTTACAAAAGTTTAGCCAACCCCAGAAGTTAAGTTAGAATGATTGCGTGAGCACAACCACACCCGAGACGAACGTAATAGCCTTCTTCGACCTCGACCACACGCTGCTCGACGGCGCCAACGGGACCATCTACGCGGTCCAGATGGTTCGCGAGAAGCTGATGGAGCAGAGAGTGCTGCTCCTCGTCATCTGGTACTCCATCCTCTACAAGCTCAACCGCCTGCCGCAGGAAGCCGTCTACAAGAAAGTCCTGGACGAGATGGGGCGCTACACTGTCCTGAGGATGATAGAGATGATGGACATCGGCTTCGAGCGCTTCATCGTCCCGAGGCTCTACCAGGGCGGAGTGGAGATAGTGCGCGAGCACCGCGAGAAAGGCCATCGTACGGTGATCGCGACGGCGGCGGGAGAGTACATCGCCGAGCGCGTGCGGGCGCAACTGGGCGCCGACGATTTCATCGCGACGCCGACACCCATCAAGGGCGAACACATGTCGAGTGAGGTCATGGGCCCCATGGCCTTCATGGAAGGGAAGCTCGAGATGGCCGCCCAGTACTGTGAGGAGCGCGGGGCGGACCTCTCGGAGTGCTGGTTCTACTCCGACAGCGCGAGCGACCTGCCGCTTCTGGACGCGGTGGGCCACCCCGTCATGGTCAACCCGCAGTTGAAGCTGAGGATGGCGACCAGGGGCAGGAGCTGGCCCGTCCTCAAGTTCAAGGACTACGCGAAGTTCGACAGGATAGAGCGCCCCGAGCGGGTCCAGACCCCCGAGATGAACCAATTCCTCGAGATCTACGAAGCATCGATTGCAGGCGGCGCCACCGACTGACGGACGCCCGGGCCGACCGCTCACTCTAACACCGTTGACGGGACACTTTTGCTCCCCCGGGACGTATACAGAGAACCAGTGATTGGAGTGAGAGATGCGGTTCGATGTTCTTCTGATGAGGACGGACGATGGAAGGTTCTCCGCGGTGGTGCCCGCGCTGCGGGACTGGTTCACGTTCGGTGATTCCGAGAGCGAAGTGCTCGAGCGGGCGCGGGGCGCCATCAGCGACTCCGTGGCCGGCAGGGGCATCGCGAGCCTAGAGATAGTCCTGATCTGCAGTACGCTTGGCGCCGGCCGCTGATACACGAGTGGCTGGTGGAAAGGCAAGGGCGGGCATGATGCCCGCCCTTTTGAGACTGCCGGCGAGACGCCGGCGCTACGCGTCACGAACCGCGCGGCGGCTCCCTAAATCGCTTCGAACCGGTCTATGTCTGAAAGGCTTCCGACGGGCTCATCGACCCAGATGGTCTTCACCCGCATCCCTATCCTGGCGTCCTTCCAGTCGATGCCGGTTATGGTGCCGATTATCCAGGTGTCGGCCCCGTCGAGCTTGATCATCGCGGTGAGCTTGAACTCCTCTACAGGATTGCCCCGGACGTCGGCCATCTCGACCGCGAAGCTCATCACTTCGCCGGTGTCCTGCACCTCGACGACCTCGTCGCAGTCGATGTAGCACTTGCGGCAGAACGTCGGGCCGGGGACGTAGACGGTCCCGCAGTTGCTGCATTTGATACCGCGGATCTTCTTCTCCTTCATGCTGTCCACGAGGAGCTTCATTCCCCGGCCGTCGATCATGTACTGGTACGTTGAGATGTCCCACATGCCCTGCACTATGCGGGTCTCCTCACCCATCTCGAATGTCATATCGTCCACCTCCCTCGTCCTAGCCGTGCCGGGGCTCGTCGCCGAGCACCGTGACAGTTACGTACTGGAACATGCCGCCCCAACCGTGGGAGACGGCGTTCTTGATCTTCTTCGGTATCTGGTGTCCGCCCTCGATCTTGCGCATTATCTGCAGAGCGCACTCGGCGGGCCTGTTCATCGCCGAAGCCCCGATGGCGTTCGTGGAGAAGACGCCGCCGGACGCGTTCGTCGGCAGCTCGCCGTCGATGTTCAGGGCGCCCCTGTCGAGCATGACGTGGGCCTGGCCCTCATCGCACAGCCCGAGCTTCTCGAGCCACATCAGTGACTGGTGCGCGAAGCCGTTGTACATCTCGGCCATGTCGATCTCTTTCTTGGGGTCCTTGATGCCGGCCATGGCGAACGCCTTGGCGGCGGCCATCTTTGCCGCCTCCTGCTCCGCCGGGTCGGTTATCTGACCCTCGATGAAGTTGCCCGTGGCGGGGTCGGAGGTGCCGCACCCGACGCCGTTTATCCAGGCGACCGAGTCGGCGAGCTTCTCCACCTTGTCACCGGAAGCCACGATCACGACAGTCGCGCCGTCGCTGGTGGGGCAGGTGTGCCCGAAGCGCAGCGGCCAGGCGATGAACGGCGTCGCCTGGATGTCTTCGACGGTCGTCTTCTTGCGGAGGTGCGCGTACGGGTTCAGCGCCGCGTTCGAGCGCTCCAGGGCCGCCATCTTGTCGATGTGCTCCGGTGAGGCGCCCGAGTGGTGCAGGTAGCTGGTCGCCTGGTAAGCGGCCGCGCCGGTCGAGCCTCCTCCCATCGCGCCCATGCCCTTGCCTCCGAAGAGGTCCATGCCGAACTGGGCCATACAGACTGCCTCGGGCATGACGATCCCGCCAAGGCCTACCTGCGAGTCGCCTTCGGACTGCTTCTCCCAGGTGATCGCCATCACGACGTCGTGCATGCCGCTCGCCACGTGGTAGTACGCGGAGTGCAGAGTGGACATGCCGGTCGTCCCGCCCGTTGCGATGCGCATGTACGGTTTGTCGATGGCCCTGCAGTGGTCCGCGCCCCACAGGTGGGGCATGTTCACTCCCTCGAACGTCTCCATGTTGCCGTAGGTGATGGCATCGATATCGTCAGGCGTAAGGTTCGTGTTGCGGAAGGCCGCGTCAACGGCCTCGCTTATCATCTCCGAGATGTTCACGTCCTTGCGCTTGCTGACGAAGACCGGCGTATATCCAACGCCGATGATTCCGACGTCTCTCATTGTCATCCCTCCTCCGTGCTCAGGACCATTACCGCATTGTGCTGCGCGCACAAGCCGTCCTGGCCGTGTGCCACGGCGGTCTTCGCGCCGGACACCTGGGCGTCGCCTGCCGTCCCCGTCAACTGGCGGAAGCATTCCGCGACCCGCACCAGGCCGTTGGCGGTGAACACGTAGGCTCCGAGGCCGCCGCCCGAAGGGCAGATCGGCATCGAGCCGCCGATGTCCGCGAGCCCGTCGGTGGCCACCCTGGCCGCGCTTCCCTCTTCGAAGAGACCCAGCGCCTCAGCGAGGATGGGCTCCTGGTGAGCGAACTTCGCGGCCACTTCCGCCACGTCGAGCTGCTTTGCGGGGTCTGAGATGCCCGCCATCTTGTAAGCCCGCTCCGCGGCCATCTTCGCTGACCTTGAAGAGCCGAGGTCCCTCTCACCGATGTAGTAGGTCTCGACCGAATTGCCCATGCCTTTGATCCAGACGGGCTTGTCGGTGAGCTCCTTCGCTCGGTCACCGGAGGCCAGCACCATCGCGCAAGCCCCGTCACTGAAGGGGTAGCACTGCAGCTTGCGAAGAGGCTCGTAGAGGTACTCGCTCTCCAGGACGTCGCCCGCGGTAGCGTCTGCCTTGAACTGGACCGCGTTCGGGTTCATCGCCGCGTTGCGGAGGTTGCGGGCGGCGATCTGGTTCAGCACGTCCTCGTCGAGCCCGTACTTGTCCAGGAAAGCCCTGGCCTGCAGCGCCGCCGTAGAGAGCTCGTTCAGGAGGCCCGCCTGGCGGTCGATGGTCGGGTCGAGCTGGTAGTCCATCATCAGGTACGGACGCATCGTCGAGGCACCCGAGCTGTTGCCCACCACGAGCGCAGTTTCGTAATTGCCGGACATTATCCGCATCGCGGCGTAGGTGGTCGCCCAGAGCCCTTCCGAATCCACGTGGGTCTCGTCCTTCATGTACGCTCCGACCGGTGTGTCCTCGAAGACGTTGGCTATGGTGTGCCCGACCTCGAAGTCGTTCGAGTTCAGCACGAAAGTGCCGATGTCGTGGCGCGTTATTCCGAGCTGGTCGTACAGTCCCTTGACGAGCTCGAACAGCATCCGCTCGCGCGGCATGCCGATGCTCCCGCTCATCACCTGGGCCTGGCCGACTATTGCGACATTGTTCAATTCCTTCACCTCCCTAACCCGCCGGCACGAAGTGGCTGAGATCGTTCAGGCTGTCCTCGGCGGGGTCCTTGAAGACCGCCTTGACGCGCAGGCCATTCTCCACGTCCATGGGCGCGATGCCCTTGACCTCCGCCGGGAGCAGCGTCGAAGCCCCGTCGAGCTTGATGAGGGCCAGCACGTACTCCGTGTCAGCCTTCTCGACCAGGCCCTTGTTCAGCCTCACGTGCCCCACCGTGTAGTTCTCGACCGTGCCCTCGGGGCCGACCTCGACCCACTCGTCCATGATCGCATTGCACCTGCCGCAGTACTTGCGGGGCGGCACGACCACCGCGTCATCGCCGGGACACTTGACCCCCATGATCTTCTTCTGTCCCAGGCTCTTGATGTACCGCTCGACGTAGGGGCCCACCCGGTAGTTGTACGTGAAATCGAGTGGGACCACCACGTTGGCGATAATCCTCTCCTGCTGCGCCGACATAGACTCACCTCCACCATTGAACAGACAGTCACTTAACAGTCTGACCGCTTAGGCTATACTGTTAGCCATCAAAGCCCATAGATTCTATAACCGCGGGCCGGCGGTGTAAACAGGCAAGGCAAGTCAGCCCCCGGCCGGCGCCTGCGGGTGCCGGGGCGGGCCGTTTGCTCTATCATTAAGAAAAACCGGAACGTGGATGCCCATGAAGAGAATTCTAATAATAGAAGACGAAGTGCCGCTCGCCGAGGCGTTGAAATACACGCTTCAGAAGGAGGGCTACGAAGTAGCGATCGCGAGCGACGGCGCGGCCGGGCTCGAGCGGTTCACGAGAGACGGCGCCGACCTGCTGATCCTCGACCTGATGCTGCCGTCGATGGACGGCCTGGAAGTCTGCAGGCGCGTGCGCCAGGCCTCGACCGTACCCATAATCATGCTCACAGCCAAGGATTCCGACGTGGACGAGATCCTCGGCCTCGAGATGGGCGCCGACGACTACGTCACCAAGCCGTTCAACATGAGGACCCTCATCACGAGGGTGAAGACCGTGCTGCGCCGGATCAGGAAGGAAGCGCCGGCCGCCGGCGAGGAGCCCCTCCGCTGGGGGGACATCGTCATGGACGGCGGCAGGCACGAGGTGACCGTGAGGGGCGAGCCGGTGGAGCTCACGCCTACCGAGTACCGCCTGCTCGAGGTGTTTCTGAGGCGCCCGGGCAAGGCGCTCACCAGGCAGAAGATAATGGTCGAGGTCTGGGGCGACTACTACGGCTCCACGAAGACCCTCGACGTCCACGTCAGGCACCTGCGCGAGAAGGTCGAGCTCGACCCGGCCCACCCGCAGTACGTTACCACAGTAAGGGGCACGGGCTATAAGCTCGGCGTCCCGAAGGAGCGTTCAAGTGCGTAGCCTCCGCCGGACCCTGCTGGTGAGATACGCGGCCGTGGTCGGCCTCATCGTGGTGATGGCGGTCGCGATACTCGTGTTCGGCATCCATGCGCAAGCCGCAGAGGCGATAGTCTTCCTGGTCTTCCTCAGTGTGCTGGCGGCCCTTATCGGAGGGATCACCTACTGGACGCAGAGGACGCTTGCCGCCGACCTCAAGGAGATCGGCCAGGGCCTCGAGAAGATCGTCCTCGAGAACGACCTCGACAGGATGCCGCAGCCGCGGCTCGCGGAGCTGAGCGGCCTCGCCCAGGACATGGACACCATAGCCGCCAGAGTGAGGGAGAACTACCGCCTGCTGAGCCAGGAGCGCGACAGGCTGCAGGCCATCCTCGAGAACATCAGCGTCGGGATAATCGTCGTCGGCAAGGACCTGAAGACGCGGATGATCAACCCGGTCGCACAGAAGCTCCTGGGGACCACGAAAGAGTACGCTCTGGGACGGACGTTCACCGAGATACATCACACGGCCCTGATAGACGAGGCCATCGCGAAAGCCAGGCTGGGCACGGGCGTCGAACAGGAGGTCAGCATAACGCTTCCGCGGAAGCGGACGCTCAAAGTCCAGGCGAGCCCGATACAGAGAGATGACGGGTCTATAATCGGCGTGATCTGCATCCTGGAGGACGTCACCTCCAGGCGCAGGCTCGAGCGTATCAGGCGGGACTTCGTGGCGAACGTGTCCCACGAGCTGCGCACTCCGGTCGCCAACATGAGGGCCGTCGTGGACGCGCTGCTTGCGGGGGCCGCCCTGGAGCCGGAAGCCGCCGAACGATTCACGAGGGACCTGGACAGGGAGTCGATGCGGCTTGCCGACATCATCGAGGACCTGCTCGTCCTCTCCAGGCTGGAGTCGGCGAAGCGTGAGCCCGGCCCGGATTCGTTAGCGATTGTGGAGGTGCTGGAGGAGATCGTCGCCGAGAAGGCGGAGCTCGCGCAGAGCAACGAGGTGGAGCTGACTGTCGCGGGCGACAAGGACGGGGTGGCGATCAGGGGCAACCGGAAGCTCATAAAGACCGCCTGCACGAACCTGGTGGACAACGCCATCAAGTACAACAGGCCTGGCGGCACGGTCGTGCTGTCCGTCGAGACCATGGACGACGCCATCGCGATCACGGTCAGCGATACCGGAATCGGCATCCCCGCCTCCGAGCAGAGAAAGATATTCGAGCGATTCTACCGGGTCGACAAGGCCCGCTCGCGTGAGACGGGCGGGACAGGCCTCGGCCTGTCGATCGTGAAGCACGCGGCCGAGTTCCACGGCGGGAAGGTCAGGCTCGAAAGCACTCTCGGGGAAGGTTCGACGTTCAGCATCGAGCTGCCCGCCGCGCCCACTCTGTTTTAAACATTTACCTTTTCTTAAACTTTCCCTAACCGTTCCTGAACCTCCGGCGTGATAGATTCTGGCTATGAAGACCAGGCCCGTCTCGAAGACGACCACCGTCGCCGTATGCCTCATACTGGCAGCGGCGTTACTGCTCACTGCCGCCGGCTGCGCCAGTCCCAGGGTCTCGAAGTTCACGGGTTCGGTAAAAGGGTCAGGCTCCACCACCGTCCTCCCCATCGCCCAGGAAGCCGCGGTCGAGTTCGCGGACGCGAACCCGGCGGTCAGGGTGGACGTCCAGGGCGGCGGCTCGAGCGTAGGCATCACGCAGCTCATCCAGGGGGTCGTGGATATCGGCAACAGCTCACGAGAGCTCAACCCCGAAGAGGCCAAAGGCCTGGTGGACTTCAAGATCGCGTTTGACATCATCGCGATCGTCGTTAACCCACGGATGAACATAACCAACCTGAGCGACGCTCAGGTCAGGGGGATCTTCACCGGCAAGATCGTCAACTGGAATCAGGTCGGAGGCCCGGACAAGGAGATAGTCGTCGTCATCCGCGATCAGGCATCCGGCACCCGGGAGGTGTTCGACAAGAAAGCGCTCGGCGCCACCAACGAGAAACAGGTGGAATCGGCCCGGTCCGGGATCGAGTCCTCCAGTAACGGCGTGGTCCGCGAGATCGTCGCCACGACCGAGAACGCCATCGGGTATATCTCCTTCGGTTACGTGAACAAGCGCATCAAAGCCATATCGTTCAACGGCGTGATGCCTACGGTGAATAATGCGGTGACAGGCAAATACAATCTGGCGCGCTACCTCCACATGTTCACGAAAGGCGACCCCAAAGGAGCAGTCAGGGGTTACATCGATTTCGTCCTGAGCAACAAGTTCCAGGACGACATCGTCTCGCGGGAGTACGTCAAGATCACGGACATGCAGGTGAAATGAGCGGAGACAAGATGGGGTTCTCAAAGCAGGCGACGATGCGGGCGATAGTCCTGGGCGACCGGGACCGCTACGTCAGGCTGGTGATGTTCGTCTGCGCGTCGATCTCTTTCCTGGCAATCCTCTTGATATTCCTTTTCATCCTCAAGGAGAGCCTGCCCGCGATCAGGCAGGTAGGCATCCCCGGCCTCTTTTTCTCCACGAACTGGAACCCGAACATCGCCAAACCCAACGCCGGGCACTACGGCATGCTCGCGTTCACCTGGGGCACGATCATGACCACGTTCGGCGCCATGATCATCGCCGCTCCCCTGGGAATAGGCGCGGCCATCTTCATCGATCAGGTGGCGCCGGAGAAGATGGGAAGGGTCGTGAGGCGCGGCATCGAACTGCTCGCCGGCATACCTTCGGTGGTGATCGGCTGGTTCGGCATCATACTCCTGATCCCGCTGATCAACGGGCTGACCGGGACGGCCGGGTACGGGGTCCTGGCCGCCTCACTGGTGCTGGTCGTGATGGCGCTCCCCACCATCACCACGCTGAGCGCCGAGACCATGAAGGCGATACCCATCGAGTTGAAGGAAGCGTCCGTGGCCATGGGCGCCACGCGGTGGCAGACGATATACAAGGTGCTGGTGCCGTCCGCGCGAGAGGGGCTCATCATCGCCACCATACTCGGGATGGGGAGGGCCATCGGCGAGACGATGGCGGTCCAGATGGTGATAGGAAACGCCCGGCAGTTGACGTTCTCGCCGTTCCAGCGGACGAGCACCCTGACATCGCGCATCGTCACGAACATGGGCGAGGCGACCGGCGTGTTCCGGTCCGCGCTCTTCGCGCAGGCCCTGATGCTGCTGCTGCTCTCGGTCTTCCTGATAATCTGCATCAGGCTTGTTTCCCGCGAGAGGAAAGCGTGATGAGCGATAGGGTAAGAGACGGCCGCCGGGCCGACAGGGTCGCAACAGGGCTCTTCTGGGCCCTCGGCCTGATAACGGTCGCGCTGCTGGCTTTCATCATCCTCGAGATCTTCGGACGCGGGCTCACGACCGCCTTGAACCCGAAGTTCATCTTCGGAAAGCCCGAGGCCATCAAGAACGGCGGCGGGGTGTTCCCGATGATCGTATCGTCCCTGTACCTGGTGGTGCTCACCCTCATCATCTCGCTCCCGATATCGCTCGGCGCGGCCATCTACATGTCCGAGTACGCCAAGAAAGGCAGAGTCTCAGGCTTCATAAGGTTCTGCCTCGACAGCCTGGCGACCCTGCCCTCCATCGTCTTCGGCCTGTTCGGCATGGCGCTGTTCGTGGTGTACTTCCGCTGGAGCTACTGCCTGATGGCCGGTGCCTGCACGCTCGCGATACTCGACCTGCCCATACTGCTGCGCGGGACCGAAGAGGCTCTCAGGCTGGTGCCCAACTCTCACCGCGAGGCTTCTATGAGCCTCGGGGCGAGCAAGTGGACCACCATACGCCAGGTCGTGGTGCCCGGGGCGATGCCGGGGATCATCACCGCCACTATCCTTCCCATCGGACGGATCGTCGGCGAGTCGGCGGCGATAATCTATACCACGGGCCTCTTCGTCCGGAACATACCGGTGAGCCCCTTCGATACCGCCGCGCCGCTTGCGGGATATGTCTGGTACGCGCAGACGGAAGGGATACAGGCCGATTACATCAAGATCGTGAACGGCGGCGCCGCGCTGCTGCTGATCATGGTGCTCGTCATCTATTTCCTGGCGCGATATTTAGGAAAGCGCTACCAGGAGAAGAGGCTCCTAGGAGGATGATTGGAAACCGCGACTGAGAACAAGATGGTGATCAAGGACCTGACGATGTACTACAGCGGGTTCAAGGCGATAGAGGACGTCTCGCTGGACGTACCGGGCCAGCGGATCACCGCGCTCATCGGCCCCTCCGGGTGCGGCAAGAGCACGCTGGTGCGCTGCCTCAACCGGATGAACGACCTCATCGAGGGCGTCCGGGTGGAGGGGGAGGTGGTCCTGGACGATGAGAACATCTACCGCCCCTCCTATGACACTATCGGGCTGCGGCGCCGGGTAGGCATGGTATTCCAGCGCCCCAACCCGTTCCCCAAGAGCATCTACGAGAACGTCGCCTATGGCCCCAAGCTCATCGGCATCAAGAAGAAGCCGGAGCTCGATTCGATCGTGGAGGAGAGCCTCAAGAAAGCCGCGCTCTGGAACGAGGTGAAGGCGAACCTCCAGGAGTCGGGGATGCGGCTGTCGGGCGGGCAGCAGCAGCGGCTGTGCATCGCGCGAGTGATAGCGGTCCAGCCCGAGGTCATCCTCTTCGACGAGCCTTGCTCGGCTATCGACCCGGTCGCGACCCAGCTCATCGAGGACCTGATGGCGGAGCTCAAGGCCAACTACACCATGGTCATCGTGACGCATAACATGCAGCAGGCGGCACGCGTGAGCGATTTCACGGCCTTCATGCTTGTCGAAGAGCAAGGCCAGCCGGGAAAACTGATAGAATACGGGGATACCAGCACCATCTTCACGAACCCCGAGGACAAGAGGACGGAGCGGTATATCACCGGACGGTTCGGGTAAAGGCTGCCGACGGCGAAAGGTGAGATAAGGCATGGAAGTGCGCAAGACGTTTCACCAGCAGCTTGATGAGCTCTACATCGAGCTGCTCAAGATGGCGAACACGGCGTTCGATGTGATCGAGCAGACCCGCGACGCTTTCTCGACGCTCGACGCCACCAAAGCCGGCAACATCATCGAAGGCGATGACGTCCTTGACGAGTTCCTCGTCAGGATCGAGGAGACGGCGATCGAGCTGCTGGCGCGCCAGGCCCCCGTGGCCATCGACCTGAGGAGCATCATCGTCATCATGTGGTCCGCCCAGCACCTGGAGAGGCTGGGCGACAACTGCGTGAACATCAACAAGGCGATCTGCAACCTGCAAGGCTACACCATCTCCCCGTGGATCCACGAGAACATGGACGAGATGTTCCAGAGGTCGGAACAGATGCTGGTCACCTCTATCGAATCGCTCAAGGAGCGAGACACCAGCAAGGCGGAGGTCGTGCCCAAGATGGATGACACCGTCGACCGCCTCAACCGCACCTTCCTGACCTCGTACAAGGGCGAGAGCGAGGAGGAGCTCGAGCTGATAATCCGAGTGGTGATGATCGCGCGCTTCATCGAGAGGATCGCCGACCACGCCGTCGACATCGCGGAGAACGTGCACTACATGGTGACCGGCGAGTTCGCCTGGAACCCGCCCGAGGAGCCTACGACGTAAGAATCTTCTTGAGCTTGTCTTCTTTATCCACCGAGGTCACTGCGATCACCGTATCGCCCGGCTGGAGCTTGTCGCCCCCCTGAGGGATGACGACGTCGTCCTCCCTGATGATGGAAGCGAGAACGCACCCTGACGGCAATCCGACGTCTTTGATCTGAGAAGCGCAGGCCTTGCACCCACCGGACGGTATCTCAACCTCCACGATGGCCACCTTGCCCTTCTTGAGGACGTTGAGCGTGATGATGTCGCCGACCGTGGTCTCCGCTTCGATGAGGTGCCCGATCACAGTCGTACTGGAAATGGCGTCGATGCCCATCAGGTTGAAGATACGCTCGTTCTTGGGGTTGTTGACCCGCGCCACGGCGCGAGGGACTCCGAAAGATACGTTCGCCAGCTGACAGGCGACGAGGTTGTCGTCGTCGTCGCCGGTGACGGCGGCGAACACGTCCGCCTTATCGACCCGCGCCTCCTCCTGGAAGCGGTAGTCGCACGCGTCACCCTGGATGATCATCGCGGGGGTGCTGGTCGCCAGCCTCTCGCACTTGTCCGGGTCTTTCTCGATAACCACGACGGTGTGGTCCGCGGACAGCTTCTTAGCGAGAAACGAGCCTACCATGCCGCCGCCGCTTATCACGATGTGAATTGTCCTCACCCCTTCCTGCCTTGTGGAGGAACTTCTCGAGCCTGTCACGTTTTTTCGGACTCGCGAGAGCCGTGATCGAGTCTCCCGCGCGGAGCACGAACTTGTCCTCCGGAAGGTACCCTGTGCTGCGCCTGGTGACGTACGCGAAGTTTATCGCCAGCTGGTCCCTGGCCCAGGTGACCGTCTTCCCTTCCCAGGCCGGCGGGCAGTTGAACTCGACCAGGTCGAACCTGTTGAAGCAGCACGAGGCCTTGACCGTGACCATGGGCTTCATCATGCGCTCGAGCATCCCCTGCGCAACAAGCCGCGTGCCACAGACGTAGGGCATGCCCAGCTTCTGGTAGGTGGCTTCCTTGTCCGTGTTGAACAGCCTGGCCATCACGTGTGGGACCCCGAAGACATGCCGAGCGACCTCCGCCGCCATCAGGTTCTTGTTGTCGAACTTGGTCACCGACACAAAGGCGTCCGCCTCTTCGATGCCAGCGGCGAGGAGCGTCTCTTCGTCGTAGACGACGCCCTCGAGCGTCCGTCCCTTGAACTGCCCGGGAAGGCGCTTGAATTTGAAAGGTTCCTCGTCGATTATGGTGATGTCATAGTCTTCCATGGACAGCAGGTAGCCCAGGTGGGCGCCGACCATGCTGCAGCCCCCGACCACCACCCTGGGGAGCTCGGGCACCACGCCTTGGATCTCGTCGTCGATGTCATCGACCGGTATGATGTCCACGGGGCAGTAGCGTCCGGAAACGCGGTCTTCGCCCAGGCACTCCTTGATGCGCCTCCAGCCATCCTTCCTGAGAGTCACGATCAGGCGGTCGCCCGGCTCCAGGGGCGTGCTCCAGGTCCATCCGAGGGTCTCGCCGCCGCGCATCATGGTGACCAGGTGTGAGCCCACGCCGTAGTTGAGGTCGCCCGCGACCCTGCCGGCAGCGCTCTCTCCCACCGTGAACTCGACGACTTGCAGGCCTACGTCGAGCCTGTCCTGCTGGACTATCACGCTCTCGGTCTGGAAGAGCTTCTCGCGGATCCTGTCGGTCATCATGGTCGTGCCGCAGACATAGTCGATCCCCATCTTGAAGTAGGTGAGCTCTCGCGCGGGGTCGTAGAGCCGCGATATCACGGTGGGCACCCCGTAGACGGTCGTCGCTACCTCGGAGGCCATCAGGTTGGTGTTGTCGTGATTGGTCACCGACGTGAAGATGTCGGCCTGCTCGATACCGGCCTCGACGAGCAGCTCCTCGTCGAAGGCGACCCCCTCCAGCGTGATCCCGTTGAAGGCGCTCCCGAGCCTGCCGAAGGCCGAGGCGTCTTTGTCGATGACAATCACGTCGTGGCGCTCATATGAGAGGGACTGCGCCAGGACCGAGCCTACACGTCCGCATCCCGCAACGATCACATACATCTATTCTTCTCTCTTCGCTCTGGCGACTTTGCCGCGGCGCACGTTCCATAGTACCGCGATGACGACCGCCAGCGTAATGATGACGAACAGCTCGACCCACTTGAAGGGCTTGGAGAAAGGGCGCCCCGGCGCTACGACGTCGACGAGATCCGCATGGATGTCTGTGTCGCCCCCGTGCTCGGGGCACGCACGATGGAAGACGCCGGTGACCCTGACGATCGCTCCCTTGTTCTTCCACCCGCCAAAGACGTTTATCTTGTGTCCCTGCTGCTCGGGTATCCAGACACCGATGCCGGCGTTGGACATGCCGACCAGCGGCCCGCCTTCCTCGATGCTCATCTTGCTGTAGGCGTCATCGTTCACGGTTATCCAGGCGTTGACGCCCCTGACCATGAGGTCGCCGATCGCCTCGCCCTGGATGGTCACCACTTTGTCGTCGTATTTCTTCATGTTGTCTATGAGGGCTACTATCGACACGGTGTCCGCGGCCCCTGCGGTCATTCCCGCGCCCAGCGCGAGGACGATGCCCGCAGAGAGGACCAGCAGCAGGCTGACGGATACGATGGCGCGCAGTGAGCGTCTCATGTCCTTCGCGCCCCCTTGCCCCTGATGAGGGCGACCGCAAGACCGAACAGAGCGAAGATGGACATGAACTCGAGCCTGCCCGCCCACATCTCGAAGATGTACCACGTCTTCAGCAATGCAGGCATGAGGGGAGTCGTGAGCCCCGCGGACAAGCCGGTGTTGCTGCCTGCCGAGACCGCGTCGAAGAAGGCGACCGACGGCGAATATCCGTAGATGATCCCGAGCAGCCCCCCGATAAAGTAGATCGCCACGTACGAGATCAGGATCAGCATGGTCGCCTTGACCAGTGGCTCGTCGATCCAGATGTCCTTCACGTGGTGGACCTTCTCACGGATGACCGCCGACTCGGGCGAGACAATGGATTTGATGTCACCCCACAGTGATTTGGTGAAAATGCCCATGCGCAGGCCTTTGAAGCCGCCGCCGGTCGAGCACGCGCTAGCGCCGATCGCCATGGCGAGCGTTATCGCCCACATCGCGATGAGCCCGAATTCCTTGGAGAACGAGGTGGTAAAGACGGTGCTGTTCCCGGTGGTGGTGTGCCCCGAGATGAGGTTGTAGAAGCCTTTTCGGAAGAACTCGGTGAGCGTGGTGTAGACCTGGAACTTCGAGAAGCCGATTGCGAGGATGAACGTGGTTATGGCGGTCGTTATGGCAAACGACCTGATCTCGATGTTCTTGTAGATCTCGGTGTGCTTCCGCGTCCAGACGGAGTAGTGCAACACGAAGTTGAACGAGCCGATCACGAAGATGATGAGAGTGATGATCTCGATGATGAAGCTGTGGTAGTAGAGCAGGTTCAGGTTCTGGGGCGCGAACCCTCCTGTGGACCAGGCCCCCATGAACAGCCAGACCGCGTGCAGGAATCCCCGCTGCCACGGCATCCCCTGCTGCATCAGGAAGAACCACAGGAAGAGCGTGCCGACCCACAGGTAGGTCAGGCTTATCATCCAGATGGCGCGGGCGGTGCGGACCACGTTCGGTAGCAGTTTTTCTTCCTTGCCCTCACTGACGTAGATCTTGAAAGCTCCGGCGGTGCCGGCGAACAGGAAGGTCAGAGCGATCACTATGATTCCCTGGCCACCCGCGTATGTCAGCAGGTGACGCCACATATTGAGGCCGTGCGACACGTGGTCGAGGTCCTGTATCTGTATGAGTCCGGTCGTGGTATAGCCGCTCATCAGGTCGAAGCACGCGTCGAGGTACGCCTTGAAGTGCCCCGAGAGCATGTGAGGGATGGCCCCGAAGAGCATGGCTACCAGCCAGCCGCCGGACGCCACGACGAGCCCGTTGAACCACGTCAGATCGCGCTTCACCTTGCAGGTGTTTTCCATGATGAGCCAGAAGGTCACGCAAGCGGTGATGCCCACCAGGAAGTCGAGAACGGTGTTCCACTCGGTGGAGATCAGGGCGACGAACAGCGGCACGCCCATTATTATGCCCACGCCGAGGATGACGCGGCCTATGCCCCATCCTATGAGCTTGAGATCGTCACGCGTCGGCCGGAGGATCACGTGACGATGACCTTGACTATGTAGAGGATGAGCAGGGCCATCAGCGAGATCGTCAGGACGGCGGCGACCTCGATCACGATCCCCAGCGAGTAGTCACGCCAACGGCGCCACCTGCTGCTTTCTCTTCCGCGGATGTCACGGGCGTCTGCCAACCGGCCCCCCAGTTTGCCAGCGTAGATTCTATGGACGGATTATAGAATAACGCACGCGCTTGTCACTATTTTCCGCGAAGAATTTTCCGGGAAGAGCCGCGAGGGCGGTTCCGCCACGAGCGCACCTCACTACTGCCGTGGTCCGCGTGGGACTATAATTGGGCGTGCAACCGCGCCGCAGGGCGCTCAAACATTTGGCCGGGAATGGTGAGACTGGGGCCTGGCCGGGGAAAGGAGAGGCCATGTCAACGTCCGACAATCTCAAGGAAGCATTTGCGGGTGAGTCGCAGGCGAACCGGAAATACCTGGCCTTCGCGAAGAAGGCTGACGAGGAAGGATACGCGCAGGTCGCCAGGCTGTTCAGGGCCGCGGCAGATGCGGAGACGGTCCACGCCCACGCCCACCTCAGGGTGATGGGAGGCGTCCACGACACCACCGAGAACCTCAAGGAGGCGATCGGCGGCGAGACGTTCGAGTTCACCTCGATGTACCCGGGGATGATCGAGGAGGCAAAGGAAGAGGGCAACCGCGCTGCGATCGAGACTTTCTCCAACGCCAACACCGTGGAGGAGATCCACGCGGAGCTGTACCAGAAGGCTCTGGACAGCCTCGGCAAGAACGAGGAGGTCGTCTACTACGTCTGCCAGCACTGCGGAAACACGGTCGAGGGTGAGGCGCCGGAGCAGTGCCCGGTCTGCGGCAGGCCGAAGAAGATGTTCAAGAAAGTAGAGTAGTCAGCGCCGGCATGAGAACGTAGCGCCGGCGTCCCGCCGGCATGAGAACGTAGCGCCGGCGTCCCGCCGGCAGACACACGGGGGTGTCATGGATACGATCGATCTCGAGCTGCCCGTTGTCGGAGTCAAAATCCTCTCCGACTCGCTCGAGGGTATCGATGCGGAGACATACCACGGCGTCTCGTGGTGCGACGCGGTGCGGCTGGCCACGTTTGGAGCGGAGACGCTGGTGGTGCCGGGCTCGATAGACATCTGCAGGTGGTCGCCCATCGTCCTCGGCTTGAAGGCGCCTGAGAACGCGTTCGAGGAGAGCCTTGAGCCGCGCCTCAAGGGGAACGTCGCCGGGCTGTATGTCGCGCCACTGAGCAGGTTCTCCGACGTTGAGCCCGACGTGGTGATCGTGCGGGGAAGGCCCGCGCAACTGCGCGACCTCGCCGACAGGCTGGGGGAGGGCGCGCTCTCGACGAAGTACGCCGGGCAGATCGGGCGGACGGCGCTCGGGGTCGGCGACAGGGGGCTGAGCGCCCGGGTCCTCCTGACCCACGCCTCCAACAGGGTGCTGGCGGTCCTCAAGCACTGGAAGCGGTTCGACGACCTGACCCGCATCGCGTTCAGGAACGCCAAGGTGACCGGGATGTTCGAGAAGGTGGCGAAGAACGCGGTCGCGGACATGTCCATGTGCCGCAACTCCTGCGTCCTGCCCTACGTCGAGGACGCGGGCAACATCAGCTTCTTCTGCGTCGGAGGCGTCACCTGGGGCGGGAACTCGCCCGCGAACATGACGTCCGGGTACCCGGGGCGGATGGCAAAGAAGATACTCGAGTCCGTGAGGTTCCCGGGTAAGAAGAAAGACTAAGTCGCCGGCCCGGTCATGGTAGAGGCGCCCGCCTTACAGCCCGCGGCGCAGAGCCCGCAGCCGTAGCAGTCCAGCACCCGCGGCTCGCCTTCGATGATCACGCGCGCTGAGAAAGGGCACACCTCTACGCAGGCGCCGCAAGTCTCGCACTTGGTGGCATCGACCGTAGCCGACCACTCACCTTTCACCAGCGGGTAGATGTCCTGCCCGAGGCAGCGGTTCAAGATATAAGGGACGCAGCCGTCGGTGCAGCAGTTGCAGATGACGTACTCGTTCACCGCCCCGCCCAGCAGGCAGTGCAGGAACACCATGTGGAAGAGGCCCTGTGAAGCGCAGTCGCGGATGATGCCCACCGCTTCCTCTTTGCTTATCGTCCTGTAGGCGAACGGGAAAGCCTCCAGCCACACTTCGGTCCCTGTCCTTATCACGATATCGGTCTCCAGCGGATGCGGGCACGCCCGGTGGCCCATGCGGCAGCGGCAGGGGCCGACGGCGATGGGGCCCTCGAGGGCTTCGACCATCCTGACGAGCTCCTCGGTCGGCACCGGCCTGCCAGTGTCGCCGTAATGGCCGAACGGGTAGGCGATGGGGTAGAGGATGAGCCAGCGCGTCAGGAAGAACCGCGAGAGGAACTTCAGCGGGCCGACGCAGGCCAGGTAGGAAAGGTGGAGGACCGGCACCTCGATGTAACGCGCGAATATCCGCATCAGGAACAGCCGGATCGGGCTGTGCTCGCCGGACACGATGTGCCCGAGCATCAACAGTACAGGTATCGCGCAGAACAGTCTCAAATGGTCACTCCAGGTTGCGTAGCGTTTGCTCCAGATGCAAAAAGGTGCCTGTCCCCATTTTGCACGCTAGGTCAGCAGCGCGCCGCCGTCGGCGATGATGGTCTGGCCCGTGATGAAGTTCGAGGCGTCGGACGCCAGGAAGACCGCGAGCGCCGCGATCTCCTCGGGCTGCCCCATGCTTCCGCGGGGGATCTTCGACTCGGCTACCCCCTTGATCATGTCGTTCGACCACAACGCCTGGCTGAAATGGGTCTTCACGAGCCCCGGAGCGATGCCGTTCACCCTGATGCCCTGGGCGCCGAGCTCGAGCGCGAACGACTTCGTGACCATGTCGAGCGCCGCTTTGCTCACGCTGTAGATCCCGAGGAACGGGGTCGGCTTGACCGCCGCTTCGCTGCTCATGTTGATGATCGACCCCTTGCCCTTCTCGAGCATCACCTTCGCCGCCGCCTTGGTCAGGAAGAACACGCCCTTGACGTTCACGTCCATGATCTTGTCCCAGGCGCCCTCGTCGGCCGTGTCCATTATCATCCCGAAGACAGGGTTGGTCGCCGCGTTGTTGACGAGGATATCCAGTTGCCCGTAGGCGTCCAGCGTCCCGTCGATGATCGACTGCAGCGACTCGATCTTGCCCATGTGGGCCGGGATGCACATCGCCTCGCCGCCCGCCGCCTCGATCTTGTCCTTGACCGCGTTCAAGCCCTCGATCTTCCGGCTCGAGAGCACCACCTTCGCGCCGAACTCCGCGAGAGCCATCGCTATCGCCTCGCCGATGCCGCGGCTGCCGCCGGTGACTATGGCGACTTTGCCGGTCAGGTCGAACATCTCCTTGTACATCGATAAACACCTCTCCTCGTGTCGGTTTGAGCGAGTCTAATGATACCAGTTATATCGGCTCAGCCACTGAAAAGCAGCGATTCTGATTTGACTCAGCGGTGGTGCATTTCTTCGAAACGCACCGCCGCTGTGAGGTTAGAGGTGCCAATGCACCGTGTGGTCAGGCTGAAGCCTGCCCCCCCGTGCAAGCGGGCTTGCAAAGTAATAGAATACGTGTCCGGACGGCACTGACGTGGCATCGATGAAAGGAGATGGAGTATGGCTGATGAGATAAGGTTTGACGACCGGGTTGCGGTTATCACCGGAGCCGGCGGAGGACTTGGCCGCGCGCACGCCCTTCTGCTTGCCAGCCGCGGCGCGAAGGTAGTCATCAACGACCTGGGCGGCGCGATGGACGGCATGGGCGCCGACTCGACCCCGGCCCAGAAGGTGTGCGACGAGATCAAGGCGATGGGCGGGGAAGCGGTCCCCAACTACGAGAGCGTCTCGGAGTGGGACAGCGCGCAGAAGATAATCCAGACCGCGATCGACAGCTTCGGAAAGGTCGATATCCTCATCAACAACGCGGGCATCCTGCGCGATAAGAGCATGATAAAGATGGAGATCGACGACTGGAACCTGATCATGGCGGTCCACCTCTCGGGCACGTTCTTCTGCACCAAGGCGGCGTTCCCGTACATGAGGGAAGCAGGCTACGGCCGCATCCTCTCCACCGCGTCGGCCGCGGGCCTCTACGGCAACTTCGGCCAGACCAACTACGGCGCGGCGAAGCTCGGCATCGCGGGCATGATGAACTCGGTCAAGCTCGAGGGCGCCAAGTACAACATCAAGGCCAACACCCTGGTGCCGGTGGCGGGCACCAGGCTCACCGCGACGGTCATGCCGCCACAGGTGGTCGAGAAGCTGAAGCCGGAGTTCGTTTCGCCGCTGGCCGCTTTCCTGGTCAGCGAAGCGTGCGACCTCTCAGGCACGATGATGGTCGCGGGCGCCGGGTACTTCAGCCGCGCGGCGGTCGTCGAGGGCCCGGGCTTCTTCTTCGATGACCCGGACAAGGTGACGCCGGACGACATAGCGGCCAACCTGGCTGCGATCACGAACCTGGAAGGCGCGGTCGAGTACGACTCGGCGCCGGCGCAGACGGGTCACGCGCTAAGCCACATCAAGATGGACTGACAGGGGGGTGTGAGGTATGCCGATAGACCTGTCCAAGGCGTTGGGCGCGGAGCTGCCCGCGCTCGACTACGAATATGACCAGAACAAGTTGATCCTTTACGCCCTCGGGGTAGGAGCCGGAGCCGACCCGGACGACCTGAAGTTCTGCTATGAGAACGCCCCGGGCCTCCTGGCGCTTCCGACCTTCGGGGTCATCCCGCCGTTCCCGGCGTTGATGGGACTGCTGGGCGCGCCCGGGGTCGACATCAACCTGATGATGCTTCTGCACGGCGAGCAGTACCTCGAGATACACAAGCAGCCCGCGCCCGGTGGCGGAAAGCTGACGACCAGGCCCAAGATCGCGAATATCTATGACAAGGGCAAGGGCGCGCTCATCGAGCTGGAGGCCGAGACCACCGACGAGACGGGCGAGGTCGTTTACCGCAACGTCTTCGGGACGTTCATCCGTGGCGAGGGCGGCTTTGGTGGGGAGAAGGGTCCCGCACCGGGCAACGAGCCCCCGGACCGGCCGCCCGATAAGGTCGTCGAGATGCCGACGCTGCCTCAGCAGGCCCTGCTGTACAGGCTCTCCGGCGACATCAACCCGCTGCACGCCGACCCAGGGTTCGCCGCGATGGCCGGGTTCGACAAGCCCATACTCCACGGCCTGTGCACTTTCGGCTTTGCCGGCAGGGCGGTCCTCAAGGAGTACTGCGACAACGACCCCGAGAAGTTCAAGTCGATCAAGGTCCGGTTCTCGAGGCACGTGTTCCCGGGCGAGACCATCGTCACCGAGATGTGGGACGTGGGCGGCGGCAAGATCATCTTCCAGGCGAAGACGGCCGAGCGCCCGGACGAGATATCGATAACCAGTGCGATGGTGGAGCTGAACGCGTAGCTCAGGACTCGCAGTAAATAGATGGGGGGGGAAGGGCCCGGCTTGCGCCGGGCCCATTCCGTCAAGGGGGCTCGTCCGTTCCCTAGATGTCTATCGTCGCTGTGAACCCCGGCTTGATGCCGTGGTCCGTGAACCAGCCCTGGTTGACCTCGATCGCGTACCTGTAAGGCCCGGAGGGCTTCACTTCGGTGAGGTCGAAGGGCTTCATGTCTTTTATCGCGAGCACCTTGCCCGACGAGTCTATGAAGGCGATTGAAAGCGGGATGGAAGTGTTCTTCATCCAGAACGGTATGGTCACGTCCTGCTTGAAATCGAAGAGCATCCCGGAGTCGGCGGCCAGGCCCTTGCGTCCCATCAGGCCCTTCGTGACCGCCGCGGGCGTCTGGGCCACCTCTATGTTCAGCGAGGCGATTTTGCCGTCGTTGCTGAAGGCGACCGTCGAGCCTTTGCAGCTCACGGCGAGGAAGACCGTCGAGCCGATGATCATCGCGATGAGCACGTAAGGCGTGACCCTGCGGAGTATTACCGCAAGCGGCCTTACCGCTTCGGCGTAGTCTATGTGACCCCAAGGGTTTTCGTGAACTCCCGCTCTAACTGTCATCTCAACCTAATAGTTAATTTACCGGCCACTTTTTCCCTTCTTTTGCTATTTCCAGTTTTTTGGCCCTGCCGTGCCGGCGGCGCCGGGGCCGAAACCTGCTCCAAAGACCGGCACAGATCCACCTGGCACGCAAAATGCCTTCAAACAGGGAAAAATCGTTCATACAAGGGAGGCTCGACCCGGCTCGTCCTGACCCTTTTAAGGCCAAAACCCCGGGTTTTCTGGGGACCCATACGGACTTATGGATTTATTATAGCAGACCGGTTTCCATTGTAAACCTCTTGTTTAGACTTTATAGATTCAACAGTTCGGTGGTGCAGGAGTTCGCTTCTGTTGCCTGAAAAAACGATTGTTAACAGATGTTGAAAAAGTAAAAGGCAGCGCAATTGCGCCGCCTTTTACAATACTTGTACTACCGGGGGCCTACAGGCCCAGGCACCTCGAGACGATCAGCTTCTGGACCTCGGTCGTACCGCCCACGATGGTCTGGACGCGCAGGTCGCGCCACGCCCGCTGCATCGGGTACTCCATCATGTAACCGTAGCCGCCCATCAACTGCATCCCGTGGTACGTGACCTCGTTGGCGACCTCAGTGGTGAACCACTTAGCCATGGAGACTTCCTTGAGGCAGTCGAGGCCGCGGTTGTACATGTCCGCCGCGCGGTAAGACAGCTCCTTGGATGCCTCCACCTTGGTGGCCAGCTCCGCGATCTTGAAAGCGTTGTGCTGGTGCCTCGAGACGGCCTTGCCGAACTGCTTGCGCTCCTTGGCGTACTCGATCGCCATCTCGAGTGCGCGCTCCGCTCCACCGTAGGCGCCGATCGCGATGAGCAGGCGCTCGGGCTGGAAGTTGGACATGATCTGGAAGAAGCCCTTGTTGACCTCGCCAAGCACGTTCTCCTTGGGCACGCGCATGTCGGTGAAGAAGAGCTCGGCGGTGTCGCTGGACCGCAGCCCGACCTTGTCGAGCTTCCGGCTGACCTCGAAGCCCGGCGTCTTGACGTCGACGATGAACTCGGTGATGCCGCCGTACCCGGCGTCCTTGTCGGTCTTGGCGGCGACCACGATCCAGTCGCAGCGTGCGCCGTTCGAGATGAATATCTTGTTGCCGTTGATGATGTAGTCGTCGCCGTCCTCGACCGCCGTGGCGAGCATTGCGGCGACGTCGCTCCCTGCCTCCGGCTCGGTGACCGCCAGCGCGCCCAGCATCTCGCCTTTGACCGACGGCACCAGGTACTTCTGCTTCTGCGCCTCGGTAGCGTGGTGGAGGATGGCGGGTATCGCGACTTCCATGTGCACGCCGACAGCGGTAAGGAAGCCGCTGCAACCGCTCTTGACGAGCTCCTCGAACAGCACGACCACCGACCAGTAATCGGCGCCGCCACCGCCGTACTCCTCGGGGACACGCAGGCCGAGGAAACCGGCTTCGCCCATCTTCTTGAAGGCGTCCATGTTATATGCCTCGGCCTCCTCCCAGTCATCGACGAAGGGAGTGACCTCTTTGGCGACGAACTCGGCCACGGACTGACGGAGCATATCGTGCTCTTCGGTGAAGTACGGGTATTTCTTCTCCACTTCTCTATACCTCCTTAGATGGGGATTCCACGGTTTGGCATTATATATTACATTGGCGCGTCCGTCTGGAAGGGAAGTGCAAGATCTGCCGGCGGGACGCCGGCGCTACGGTGTTGCGGACGCCGGCGCACGCGCTAGATGATCTGGTCCGGCGACCGGTCATCCAGGCCGGGGATCTGGGGCAGGCTGCCGTTCGGCATGAACTGTTTGAGCATGTCCTGCAGGGTGTTCATGTCGATGTCGCCCGGCAGGTTCTTCAACAGGTCGTTCACGAGGTCCATCCCGGGAATGGACGCGGCGATGTCCTCGTCACCGTGCCTCTCGTTTATCCAGCGCTGGTTGAGCGCAGCCACCGCGCCGGGATCGCTGCTGTTGTTCTCGAAGGAAGCGATGAGGTCCGCCGGCGTCGCGTTCCTGAAGGCGTAGGCCTGATAGTAGGACTGCAGGCTTTTGGTGAACGGCGCCTCTCCCATGGACTTCTCGAGCGCCTCGAAGAACAGCGCGCCCTTTGAATAGACGATGGCAGTGTACTGGGTCTGGTTGGAGAACGCGGTCACCGGCGAGTCGACGGCCATGTCGCCCCCGCCGCCCATCAACTTCGCCGCGCTGTACGGCATCTTGATCTGCATGTCGAGCTGCTGGCTCGCCGCGTCGGCGCCGTGCTGCAACTTGAAATACATCACCGAGCAGTAATTGGTGAGAGACTCATCCTGCCAAGGATGGCCGATGGAATCGCTTCCGACGACCAGGCCCCACCACTGGTGGCAGACCTCGTGCGCGACCGTGAACTCCAGAGTGTCCCCGAGCAACCCGCCCAGGTTCCCGGCGGACTTCAGCAGTTCGTTGAGCTGGCTGTCCGCGCTGTTGGTGGTCAGGCCGGCCGAGCCATAGAGCAACTCGGCCATCTGGATCTGGCCAGAGAACTCCATCCCGCCCGCGCCTCCGGCCAGCGGCGCCTCGCACAGGTTTAGCTTCCTGTAAGGGTACGGGCCGAAGTTGGCGTTGTAAGCCTTCAGCGCGTCGCGCGCGTAGCCGAGCACTTTCCCGCCGGCGTCGGCAGCGTCCTTGTGGTAGTAGGAGGAGACCAGGGTCTCGCCTTCGCGGGTGGTGGCGACGCGGTAGTCGTTTGACACCTGCGCGGTGAAATCCCGGACCGGGCCGGCGCGGAAATCGAAAGACCTCCGGTCACCGGAGGCGCCCTCGCCCACGGTCATGCCGGTCGCGACGACAGAGTATCCGGCAGGCACGTCGAGCGTCACGCTGTAGTAGCCGCAGTCGAAGTCCCCGACATCGCCGAATGCGGGGGCCTCTCGCTTTTCCCAGCCCTGCGCGCCACAGGTGGTGGCGATCGGCATCAGGTAACCGAGGTCGTACGTGGTGCCGCTGCGGCCGAAGACCCCGTAGCCCGTGGATGCCTCCTGGCCGAGAAGTTGCTCCATGCTGCCGAGGCCGCTCTGCACCTCCGGCACGAACTCCTTGAAGTCGAGCGTGACCATGGCGGCGTTGCCGGGGCCGAGCGGCGCGGGCAGCGCTACGGTCACTAGAGATTGCGACAGAGTGGCGGTCGCCTGGTGACCGTCGACCGTGGCGCCTGTCACGGATGCGTCCAGGCCGTCCCCCTTGACCACGTCGCTGTTGGCGTACAGGCGCAGCACGATCTCGCTCAGCGCGACTCCGGTGTTGTTGGTGTAGAGGAGGCGCTCTGTCCCGCTGACGCTGTTCGCAACGGTATCGAGCTTCGCGCTGACAGAGTAGATGGGCGCGTTCTTGTTACGTCCGAGAGCCAGTGCCTTGCCGCGCTCGTTGAGGTACCCCTCGTCCTGAGCGACAGAGGCGCGCATCGCCGCCGCGGTGGCCGGCAACGGCACGGGGCGCTTGATCGACTTCAGCCAGGTGACGAGCCCGAAGGCCCCTCCGGCAACGAGGAGCAGTACCAGGCACGCCGCGATTACGCCCAACGCCCGCCTGCTGTTCTTCACGCGCTCGACGACCGGTTGCCGGGCGGGGCGCGGACGGCTGACCGGGGGGCGCGGCCTTGGCTGGTGGTAAGCGCCCTGGGACCCGTCGGGCAGCGTGACCGGCACCGGCCCCGCGGGCTGGACCGGTTGAGCGCCAGGCGCGGCGGCAATTGTTTGAGGCGGCTGGCTTCGGTCCTCGAACATCCAGCCGCAGGTCAGGCAGTACCGGGGGAACTGCCCCTGGTAGTGCCGCCCGCAGACGGGACACCTGGTGTTCCCTCTGAATGAACCATCGGTCATCGAGCCGCTCGCTTTCCCGTCGCAAGTCTCCGGGCTGATATCATAGTATTAGACGGTCGCTTGAAGGGAAAGTGATTCATGGCGCTGCCCGAGTTCGCCCTGAGGCCCATCGGATTCGTCGAGAACGATTTTACCGAAGTGCAGCACGACCCCGACATCTTCGCGGAGGCCGTGTCCAGAGTGCGCGTGTTGCCGGAGTTCGCCGCCGGCCTCTACCGGATAGAGAGCTTCGAGCGCCTGTATATGATCTATGTGTTTGACAGGTCTCAAGGCTTCCAACTGGTGCTGCATCCAAGGGGCGACGCGGCGCGGCCCGAGCGCGGCGTGTTCGCGACCCACTCGCCGAACAGGCCGAATGCCATAGGGCTCACGGTCGTCGAACTGCTGGGAGTCGAGGACGGCATCCTGACCGTCAAGGGGCTGGACGCCGTCGACGGCACGCCCGTTGTTGACATCAAGCCCTGCGACCGCTGAGCGCGTTCTCTCCGAAGGAGGAGATATGGACGACCGAACCCTCGACAAAGTCTTTATCGGCGCGCTGGGGGCCTCACTCGCCGTGGCCGGCACATACGTCTACGCGGGGCTCAAGACCCCACTGCCCGGCCAGGACCAGGAGGTCACCGACGGCCTCACGGTCGAGAAGCACGAGTTCGTCACGCCCGACGGCGTCACGCTGAGGGCCAAGCGCTACGCGAACCCCGGCGGCACTCCCGTGGTGTTCTTCCATGGCTTCAACGGCAACGGCTTCGAGTTCGACCTCCCGCGCGAGGGATTCAACATGGCGGTGTACCTGGCGAGGCGCGGTTACGACGTGTGGATCCCGTCGTTCCGGGGCTGCGGCGTCGAGCCCTACTACTGCGACGCGGGCGACTGGAGCCACAGCATCGATACGCTTGCCATCCTCGACGCGCCGACTCTCATCGATGGCGTGACGAGCTTGACGGGCAGGAAGCCCTTCTGGATCGGGCACAGCATGGGCGGCATGGTGCTGTACATGTACCTGCAGGGAGTGAGGTTCGTTGGAGACCCGGCCGACTGCCACGTCGTCTCCGAGCCGGAGCTCGTGGAGCAACGCAACGCGAGCGTGCTGGGCGGCATCCCGATCGCGAGCCCGCCGGCGTTCTGGTGGCCCAGGCACCATCCGTTCCAGGTCGTGACGGAATCGTCTATCGGGCGCGGCTTGCTCGGAGCGAGCATCCTTTTGAACCGCCTGCGCGCCCCGGTTGCGCCCCGCGTGCGCATAGGGAGCAACGCCAAGAACGCCGTGCTCAACCGGCCGCGGGGGATCAAGGCGCTTTCCCGCAGCCCCATCGGGATCATGCTCTACAACAGGCGCAACACAGACTTCGAGACTTCCACCTCTCTCGTGAAGTGGGGGGCGGACGACGTCTCCGCGCACATGTACGTCCAGCTGGTGGACGGGATATGGAACATCAGCTTCAGGCAGTACTTCCCGTTCATCTTCCGCGAGGAGCCGTACGACTACACCCTAAACATGCCCCTCATCAAGGCGCCGATGCTCTTCATCACCGGGGACAAGGACTTCGCGAACTGGGTCGGCATCAGGCGTTACGGGTACGACCGCATCTCCAGCGGCGTGAAGAAGTTCGTGATGCTCCCGGGCTACGGGCACACCGACCTGGTGATGGGAAGGCGCGTCGGTGACGAGGTCTACCCGCTCATCGCGGAGTGGATGGAGGGCGTCGAAGCGGCGGGGTAGGCTTCAGGCCGTCATTGCTTCTCGACAAACTCGCGCGCGAGGCGCGTGGCCTTCTCTTTGTCGTCGGGAGCCAGCTCGCCATCGATGACCAGGTGCGTCAGGTACGCCATCACCGGCTTCAACCACGGCCCCGGCTTGCGGCCGAACATCTCGATGAGCTCGCGGCCGTCCAGCGGGGAGCGCGCCCGGGCGATCTCCTCGCGCTCGCCCATCTCCTCGATCCTGCGCTCGAGATCGTCGATCAGCTCCAGGAAGTGCGGGGCCGCCTGGAGGTTGCCCGCCTTGACGTCGGCGCGAGCCAGCTCGATGACGTCTTCCACCGACACCAGGACGTCTTCGT
>Ga0209429_10000071_pt1 | contig 67938 bp, 82 predicted proteins | sample BarGraNGADG00212_3_FD_184493 | JGI IMG/M metagenome (GOLD analysis project Ga0209429, IMG submission 184493) | Arctic peat soil microbial communities from Barrow, Alaska - Barrow Graham LP Ref core NGADG0004-212 (SPAdes) (version 2) | ecosystem: Environmental > Terrestrial > Soil > Wetlands >... | reverse complement strand
AAAGACGCGGTTAAAAACAATCCGAATTTTACGATTAAATTTTTGCGTTGGCCTTTTTACGCTTTTTGGACTCTGGGCCGCTTATCGCTGGAAATGCTGATTGCCCGGCCGGATGTTTTATTCATTCCCGCCCACACTTTGCCTTTATTTTATCCCCGGCGGACCGTTAACACGATCCACGATATCGCCTTCGTGCGCGAGCAGAATCTTTATCGTTCGGAAAAAATGAAGGCGCGGCTCCCTGGATCGCGGCGCGTTCTCAATGTGCTAATCAAAATATTGACTTTGGGAAAATATCAATCCGATTCCGTTGATTATCTGTATTGGTCCACGGCTTTTGCCTTGCGCCACGCGCGGAAAATAATTACGGTTTCCGATTTTACCAAACAAGAAATTTTAAGTTTGTACCCGAAGACGAAAGCAGCCAAAATTAAAGTTGTCCATAACGGTTATAATGATTTTCTGTATCAGCCTTTGACGGAACCAGAAAAAAATTTGGCGGTTTTAAATAAATACGGCTTAGAAGCGCCGTATTTTCTGTATGTCGGCCGTTTGGAAAAGAAAAAGAATACGCCCGCTTTGATTGAAGCGCTGGCCATTCTGCGCGAAAACTATCCCCAAATTAAGGAGAAACTGGTCTTATCGGGCGACGCCAGCTTCGGCTATGACGAAGTGAAATATGTCATTGAAGAATTTGATTTAGGGCGGGAGGTGCTAATGACCGGCTGGGTCCAAGAAGAGGACTTGCCCTATCTATTCCAGAGCGCCAGCGCCTTTGTTTTCCCGACCAAGCATGAGGGTTTTGGCATCCCGGTTCTGCAATCTTTAGCCTGCGGCGTTCCGACCATTGTTTCCGACTTGCCGGTTTTAAGAGAAATCGCCGGTGACGCGGTTTTATACTTTGATCAGAGTAATATCCGCTCCATGGCCCAAGCCATGGCCAGAATCGTTTCCGATCACGATTTGCGCGCCCGACTCATTGCTAAGGGCTTGGAGCGAGTCAAGGATTTCAGTTGGGAAAAGTGCGCGCAGGAGACCTTGCAAGAACTGGAAAATTGGGAGAAATAGAGTTAGGAGAAATGGCCGTATTTTAAAAGGCTATTTTATAATTTTAAATTAGGGGTTATGATTTACAAGAAAGTCATCCCGGGATCAAGCAGCCGATTAGGTTTCGTGGACCATAATGAAACTTACGGCCGACACATTCTCGACAGGATTGTTAAACATTTTGAGATAAAAAAATGTGTAGATATTGGTTGCGGGGGCGGCAGTGATTTGTTTATAGTTAGAAAATATCATCCTGAAGCCGAACTCTTTGGCGTTGATTTTGACTTACAGAACAGCGATAAACTGAAATCGCTCGGCATCAAACCGATTGCTCTTAATATTGAGAATGACAGGCTGCCATTCGAAGATGAGTCTGTCGATTTTGTAATCGCTAATCAGATTTTAGAACATACTAAAGAGATATTTTGGATAAATCATGAGATATTTAGATGTTTAAAAATAAATGGGGTTTTGTTTATGGGGGTCCCCAACGTTTTATCTTTTCATAACCGCATCCTGATGTTATTCGGTTATCACCCAACTTGCAGCAAGCTGACCTCAGGACATGTTCGCGTCTTTTCCAAGAAAGACGTCGCGCTATTTTATCATAATATTGGAAGTTCTTTTTGTGAGCTAGAAAAATTTTATGGTTCGCAGTTCTATCCTTTCTCCAAAACAATCGCCCGTTTTTTGTCAAAAATTTTTCCGACTATGTCTGTCGCTTCATTTTATATAATTCGTAAAGTCGGCGTTTATCAGGGCGAATTCATAAAATGGCCTCCGTATGCCCAATTAGAAACAAATTATTTTACAGGACAAGAAGACATTTCCGCAGTACCAGAAAGGTAAAATTTGCCATAATTAGCTTTTTGAAAAAATAATAAGCTGTGCTATCATTAAGATGTTATATGAAAAAACTAATAACATCTTTTTTTATATTGTCGCTTTTTCTGGCGGAGCCGGTTTTGGCGAATATCACGCCTAATGATCCTTTCTATGGCAACCAATGGTATCTGCAAAAAATAAAAGCGGATAGCGCCTGGAATACGATTTCTGCCAGTCCGGACATCGTTATCGCGGTGATTGATTCCGGGATTGCCATTAATCATCCGGATTTACGGGATAATATTTGGACTAATCGGAAGGAAATAGCGGCCAACGGAAAAGACGACGATCAGAACGGATTCATTGACGACGTTCACGGTTGGGATTTTGTAAATAACGTACCTGACCCGACCCCGAAGTTTTCCAGCGGCTGGACGGAAGCCGGTGTCGCCCATGGCACGATGGTCGCCGGAATTATCGCCGCGCGGGGAAATAATAACGAAGGGGTGGCTGGCGTGACTTGGCGAGCGCAGATCATGGCTTTGAAAGCTTTGAACGATAAAGGAGACGGGAAAGTCAGCGACGTCATTCGGGCGATTGATTACGCGATTAACAATGGCGCCGATATTATTAATTTAAGTTTTGTTAGCTTTAATTATTCGGAGGCACTCCAAGAAGCGATTCGCCGGGCGCATGACGCCGGGATTATTATCGTGGCGGCGGCCGGCAACGATCAGGCGAGCGGCGAAGGCTATAATATCGATCAGACGCCGATTTATCCGGCTTGTTATGACGGCGATCAAGGAGAAAACATGGTTATCGGTGTGGCCGCCACCGACGCTTTGGATCAAAAAGCGCATTTTTCCAGTTACGGCTACCATTGTGTTGACTTGGCCGCTCCGGGCATCAGTTTTTATAATGCGACCACGCCCGGCGCCAGCCCGAACGATCCTAACCGCCTTTATGACGGTTATTGGTCCGGCACCTCGATGGCGGCGCCTCTGGTGACCGCCACCCTGGCCTTAATTGAACAGGCCAATCCGGAACTAAGCCGCCGGGAAGTCGTCAATATATTATTTGCCTCGACTGACAATATCAGCCGTCTTAATGCTAATTATCCCGGTCAACTCGGCAACGGCCGTTTGAATGTGGCTCGGGCCGTAGAAATGGCCAAAGAAGAACTGTATAGCCGCATTGGCCGCCTGGTTGTTATTCCGGCCGTTGGGAAAAAAGAAGTGAAAATAACGGCTGCCAACGGCGATTTAGTGAGTAATTTTCCCGAACAAGAAAAAATTCAAAGCGGGGCTAGCATTTCTTCCGGTGATGTGGACGGCGACGGGCAGAATGAAATAATTTTCGGGGCGGCGCCGGGTAATGATCCGGTCGTGTCCGTCTATAATGCGGCCGGTAAATTATTAAAAAAACTTTTAGTTTTTCCCAAAACTTGGCGCGGCGGCGTTAATCTCGCAGCTCTGGATATCAATGCCGACAATCGAGCGGAGATTTTGGTCGTGCCAATGGCGGGCGGGACGGGACAAGTTAAAATATTCAGTTTAAGCGGCCAGGTCCTGAAACAATTTGCGGTGACGGATAAAAAATGGCAGGGCGGCTTAAATATCGCCGGGGGCGATATTGACGGTAACGGCCAGCCGGAGATTGCTGTTGCTTACGGCGCCGGAAATGCGCCGCAAGTCAGGATATACAATACGAGTGGACGACTTCTAAAAACTATTTTTCCTTATGAAGCGTCTTATCGCGGCGGCGTTAAAGTGGCGGTCGCCAATATTGACGGGCGCGCTAACCATAGCCGCGCGGAAATTATTACGGCGCCGGGCCGGGGCCACGACCCGCTGGTAAAAATATTCGATCAAACGGGGAAATTAACCGGACAATTCTTGGCCTACAGCAAAAGATGGCAGGGCGGCTTTAACTTAACGACCGGCGATTTGAATAATGACGGCATCAGCGAAATCGCCGTCGGCGCTTTGAGCGGTGCGACGCCGCACGTCCGCGTCTTTGATAACCATGGCGTCTTGTTGGAGTCCTTCTACGCTTACGAGAGCGGCTTTAACGGCGGCGTGAATATTGGTATAATAAAGATAGCTAATTAACGCCGTCCTCAGGGCGGGATAATCATATGTCCAAGCAAGTAATTTTTGATAAGAAAAACGTCCTGGTGGCCGGCGGCGCCGGTTTTATCGGTTCGCATCTCTGCGATGAATTGATTAAGACCAATAAAGTTATCTGCGTGGATAATTTTATTTCCGGCTCCGAGCGGAATATCGACCACCTTTTATCCAACCCGGATTTTGTTTTTATTAATTATGATTTGTCGAAACCTTTGGATTTGGAAGCGCTGGCCGACTTGAAAGAATTTAAAATTGAATTTCAGGGCTTGCAGGAAATATATAACCTGGCCTGTCCGACTTCCCCCAAGCGTTTTATGGCCGATCGTTTGGCGATTCTCTTGGCCAATTCCTACGTGGTCAAGAATTTATTGGATCTGGCCGTGAAGTATCAAGCGAAATTTATGCAGGCGTCTTCCTGCGTGGTCTATGGTCCGCGCCGGGAGGATAATCCGGAATTAAAGGTGAAGGAAGACGATCCGGGCTCGGTCAATCAATTATCCGCCCGGGCCGCTTATGATGAAGGGAAGCGCTTTGCCGAAACCCTAGTCGCTAATTATCGTGATCTCTATAATTTAGACGCGAGGATTGTTCGGCTTTTTCGAATTTACGGCCCGCGCATGTCGCAGCATGACGAACAGATCGTGCCCGACTACATCAATAGCGCTTTAGATAATAAAGAGATTATCATTCATGGCGACGCTTCTTTCTCTTCCTCTTTCTGCTATGTCGACGATGCCTTGGACGGAATATTTAAATTCATGAGTTCGGAACTCGCCGGCCCGATCAATATCGGTTCCGATGTCGATATCAACGTGGAGGATTTGGTTAAGAAGATTATTCAAGAGACCGGTTCGACCTCGAAGATTACTCATACCGATAGCCATTTATTTATCAGCGAGCTTATTTTGCCCGATATCAAATTGGCCAAGAATGAACTTAATTGGATGCCGGTCGTTACCCTGGATAACGGTTTGAAGAAAACGATTTTCGATATTCAGGCCAACAAGAAATTGCAGGGCTTCGGCAGCTGAAGAAAGCGGTTAGCCAATTTGCAGATGGGATAAATAAAAAAAGAGATGTTTTTTGGCATCTCTTTTTGCTAAGTTTGCTAAGGCGCTAGTGGCGCCTTAAGCTCTGGTCGCTCTCAGATAAACCCGCACGACCTCCTTGGCCTGGTCTTGATAAACCGGCCGGTCTACTGCCAGTTTATTGGACTTAGTCAGAATATTCTCCAACAGCTTTTTCCTAACTTTCGGTTGGCTGTGTCGGGCAGCGGCTTGGGCAGCTTCCAGGACGTACTGGCCGCTTTTTCTCAGGTTACGCGCAACGATTTTTTCAAAATCAGAGTCGCTGGCTTTTAAGTGTCCGTCCAAACCGGGATGGGTAAGTTTAGCGTCAGCACCCAGGCCGGACAGACTGTGTTTTAAACGCTCGCCCGCTTTCTCCAGGAATAAAACAACTTGGAGCTTGCCTTGTTCCACAGCGGCCGTTTTGATTTCTCTAAGTTCCGGCACTGTCAGGACGATTACTAACTGCAGGGCACTTTCTTCATCCGGTTTGGTCCCTTTTAATAGGGTAACCAGACTGTCAAAAATGATTCTATTTTTCATGGTTATTTGTTTTTTGTGTTTTTAAAGGACTTTGTTTATCTTGGGGTTAATATAAAATATTAGGATAGATATTAACTATTGTCAACTCCGGTTAATTTTCTTTCGGTCAATTTTTCCAATATCTTTAATAATTCCTGGCTTGAGCCGGGCGTGAATAATATATCGTTCGGCTTGATAATCTCCGGAATCCCGCCCAGACGACTGGCAATTACTTTCCGGCCCAGACCGTGAGCCTTGGCGATGATGGTCGGTGAATTCTCATAGCACAGGGAAGGAACAATCAGATAATCGCAGACGTTTAGCTTGGCCGTTTCCGTTTCTTCGCTCCAGGGGAAAAACTCGAGGCGTTGGTCACTATCGGCCAACTGTTTGGCTCGTTCCAAATCGACCCCGTTGCCGACCAGCATCATCTTAGCGTTTGGCTGGTTTAATTTTTTAAAAGCGTCAATCAGTAAAAATATACCCTTGGCGGCAACCATTTGGCCGGCGTATAAGAAAGTTTGGGCTTGGTGCTTGGCGTTACTTGCGACCGGCGGAATATTTTCGTCAGTCTGCTCATAAGGCCGCACTTCAGAGATTGAATGCGGGAAAAATCCCCGTTTAGTGTGCTCGTCCAAAAGCCAGCGCGAGGGAGAAATTATTTTAGACGGGGAAGCGAAGAAAGTCCGGGTCAGACTCTGATATAATCGAGCGAAAAATGAAGCAATTTTTTTTTCGTCCCCATAGAACATCAGGCCGGAAGGGTGGAGGAGTTGGATGTCATGCAAAAAATGCTCGTGCTTTATTTGTAAATCATGAATAGCGCGCGGCGTCATAAAACCCAGACCCATGAGATTATGAGTGATGACTAAATCCGGCTTTTCCCGCTTCAGGATTTTTCTGATGGCTCGGCTTTTTTTAAAACTAAAAAGGTTGTTTAGCTGCCAGCCGAAGCGATACAAAAAGGAGTGGGCGCCCAAATTATAATAACGAGAATTAAGATAATAAATTTTTAAAGCGCCTGGCGGCGGAGTGGGCGCTTGGGGCGGCTTGGTAGTAATTAAAAAAACGTCATGCCCGGCGGCTTGCGCTTCAAGAATCAGAGCGGCCGCGATTTTTTCCGCGCCGCCTTTCTTAAATGGTTCGTACAAATTGTTCAGGACACCGATTTTCATAGCGCTGGCTTATAGTTTAGACGAATAATTTTTCTAGTTTTATTTTCATTTTTTGGGCATCATATTTTTCTTCCGCCAGTTGGCGGGCGGCCTGAGCCATGGTCCGGCGCTTTGTTTCATTATTCAAAATGAAGGTTAATTTGTCCCGCAAATCGGAGACATCGCCCGTTTTAACCAGCAGTCCTTCGCGCTGATCAGTAAAAACGGAACGCACACCCGGCAAGTCGGAGGCCAAAACCGGCACGCCGCAGGCCAGCGCCTCAATCAGGACGATGCCGAAAGCCTCGTTGCTGTTAATGGAGGGTAGAATGAACAGATCGGCATTTTGGAAAGTTCTTACCAGTTCGGAACCAAGCAACTTCCCGGTGAATTTAACCTGTCTTTCCAATTTTAATTTAGCGGTCAATGTCTCGTAGCTGCTTTTTAAATCGCCCTCGCCGACAATCGTCATCTGCCAAGCGCGCGACTCGAGAGAGGCTAAGGCTTTTAAGAGAATGTCGATGCCTTTAAAATAATGGGCTTTGTCCAAAGCGCCTACGAATAAAAAATTAAGGCGGTCGCGCTTAATGAATTTGTCGTTGATAAAATTAACGATTTCCTTGGCGCGGGCAATCAGTCCGCTGCCGCTGTTTTGGTTGATGAATTTTGGCTGGAATTTTCCTAGGTCGATGCCGAAAGGAATTTCTCGAAATTTTTCAGGCCGGGCGGCGTAGTAATTTTTGATCTGGCTAGAGCGGATATAATCCAAACTGGCGGTGACGATAAGGTCCGCCTGACCGAGCAAAGAAGAGCGGATAAGACGGCTGGGTAGGCTGAGAATTTTAGCGGTCAGAGACAGGTTTTTGACATCCATGTGGTAATGGATGATCAGTTTTGTTTTTTTATTGAATAGTTTAAACAACCAAACGACTTCGGCCGCGCCGAAAAAAGGGTAATGCAAATAAATATAATCAAAACGCCGTAGGCGCCAGAGAAGTTGCGGCAAAAAAGCGCCATGGCCGTAACGCAGCCATGGTTTTAAACTGTCCGGCGTGAAATTCGTCACCGTCTGTTTTTCCGCCAAGAGTTGTCCGATTTGGTAAGCGCTATTACCGATACCGCCGGCGTAGGGCGGGAAAGCGCAAACGACTTGAGCGATTTTCATAATTATTTTTTATCATTCAGAGCGATTTGTCTGGCGATTTCGGTCAGATTTTTATCCATTTTCGCCAAGTCCAAGCGGAGGCGGAAAATCAGATAAAAGAGCGCCAGGACGGCCAGATAAATCAGGAAGTTAATGCCCGATCCGGAGAAGCCGAATAATTTGACGAGCCAATCGATATCTTTAATAAAAATTATGGCCACCGCGGCGACCAGCCAAAAGATCAGCCAGAGCCGGAATTCGTTGGCGCCGACCTGCTTCTTGATTTTCTGGCCGGCGAGGCGAAAAACGAAGAAAAGGATGATGACTAAAGCGATAATCTGTTGTAACATATTATTTGATTATTTTGCTGATGAGTAAATCAACGGCGATTTTCAGTCCGCCCGACATCTTTTGCCCGAAATTATGGTAGATGACAGTCACCGGCACTTCCACCACGCGGAGTTTATTTTGAAACGCTTTGAATTGGATCTCGTTGTTATGGGCCATGGCCCGGTTTTCAATTTTGATTATTTCCGCGGCGCGGCGGCTCAGAGCGCGAAAGCCGTTTTGCGGATCGCTCAGCTTGATGCCGAAGAACAAGCGGTTGAATAAACGGGCCAGGGGCAGAATGAAGTATCTTTTAAAGGCGGGGAGATTGGTCGGCTTGCCTAAAAAACGCGAGCCGAAAACAATGTCGGCTTGTCCACTAATAATCGGCGCGGTCAGATCGCCGATTTCCTCGGCTAAAAATTGGTCGTCACCGTCAAAATGCACAATAATATCGGCGCTGTTTTGGAGGGCGTAAGCGTTGCCGGTTTGGAGCGCCGCTCCTTGTCCGCGGTTAATCGGGTGTCGCAAAACAGTCGCGCCGGCGTTTCGCGCCAGCTGCGATGTTTCGTCAAGCGAACAATCATCCACCACAATAGTTTCGCTGACCAAAGGGCGGACACGGTTCACGACGGTCGTAATATTTTTCGCTTCATTCCAAGCCGGAATGACGCAGCTGATTTTCATAAATTATTATAAACTAGAGGGGCGCGAGAATCCCGTTCTTTATTTTCTCCCGTTCATCAAGCGCTAAAGGCTGAAAGCCGTCTTGCTTGGCCAGCGCGGACAGCTGGGACCAGAATTTTAGGGCGCTTTTATCCCGCAGCGTCTTTTTTTTCAAAAGAGAATCGATTAGCTCTTCATTTTTCAAAATAAACTTTTTTAAGTTCGGGGTTAATTTCAATGATTCAAAGAGCGCGATTTCCCGGCGCTGATTTTTCCGGGATTCGCTCCGCTTTCTTTGCATTTTTGCCAGTTGTTGATTAGTGATTATCTTAAGGCTATCCAGCTTTAATTTCAAGGGCAAGGGCAGAGACAGAACTTGACGCAGGGCTTCCCAGACACTGGCGGCGGACAGGATGCCTAAAATTAAGCGGCCGGTGCCCGCGGCAATAAGCGCCCGTTCCAAATCGGCGGGATTATCCAAGTTGTCCGCGGCGATTATTTCTGAATCATGATGCAAGAGTCGATCCCAGTTAATCGCACTAGCCGGCAGGATATTGATGCCGGTCATAGTTTCTTCCGGCGACTCGCCGAGCAGATAAATATTTTTATCAGCGCGGTTTAGTTCGCGCAGCAGGGCATAGAGCGTGGCCCGGCGGCCGCTGGCCGCGGAACCGCTGATCAGAATCAAGCCGGCGGGCATTTTTAGAGCCGCTTGGATATTCTTCAAGACCGCGCTGGAACAACCGAGCTGTGGCAAACGCCAGACACGGGAATTCTTTGGCGTCTGGCTGATAATGATTTTTTCCCCAAATTCGCCCGGCAGAATAGTGACCTGAAAGGCGGAACTATGGTGGCGATCGGTAATCTGGCAATATTTTTTGGCGGTTAATTCGCCCGGCGCGACCTTAATCAGTTGGTGCAAGCCGGCCATTAATTCCTTTTCCAGTTTTTTCGGCAAAGTGAAGCTTTGTCGGTCTCCGCCCGGAAAATTATAGTCCAAAGCCAGCCGATCGGCCCGGCTCTCAATCGTTAGGCCATGCGCCCCTTGGCGCTGGGCGAAGCGAAAGAGATTGGTGATAATTTTTTTGCTCATAATACTTCCATTATAGCATTGTTTGGTATTATTTTAAAATATGATAAAATGATATTATCATTATTTTTACTATGTCTTACTCCAATTTTTACGCGCGTTTGCACGGCCAGAGCCAGAAGGGCAGTGCCGCCCTGGGAGAGGTTTTCCTCTTTTATCCTAGCCGTTTTTATCTGCCGGCTATCCTGCTCTGGCAGATTTTAGCTTGGAGTCAAGCCTGGTTCATTTATCATAATTTAACCGGCGATTTGCTGGTTTTGCATTATAATGTGGATTTTGGCGTTGATTTGGTCGGCGATCCGTACCGGGTTTTTTTGTATCCGCTTTTCGGTCTGGTGGTTTGGTTCTTGTCCCTGCTCGCGGCCGCCGCTTTCAGTCGCCATCGCGATTTTAAGATTATTGCCCACCTGCTCTTGGGCGGCGCCGCCTTTTTTGGCCTTCTTTTAAGCTTAGGCCTCTTGTCCATATATTTGATCAACTTTTTTTAATTTCCGTTTATGACCGATTTCTATGTGATTAAAATCTTGTTTTTTTCGACCCTGGCTTTTATTTTCGCAGTTTTAGCGACACCATTGTGGACGCATTTTCTCTATAAGTATCGTTTGGGTAAAAAGATCCGCAATAACGGCCGCACGCCGATTTTCAGCCAACTGCACGCGCACAAAGAAGGCACGCCGACCATGGGCGGCGTTTTAATTTGGGGGACAGTTTTGATTTTCATGGTCCTATTCTATTTTCTGGCCAAGTTTTTTCCGACCAGCATTTTTGCCCATCTGAATTTTTGGTCTCGGTCCGAAACGCTCTTGCCGCTTGGCGCCTTGGTGGTCACGGCCTTGATCGGCCTGGTCGATGACTGGATGGATGTGCGAGGCAAGGGTGTTTTCGGCGGCGGCGGTTTGAAAGTCCGCCACCGTTTGCTGATTTACGCACTCATCGCCTTAGCCGGCGCCTTGTGGTTCTATTTTAAATTGAATTGGACGATTTTCCATGTCCCTTTCTTCGGTAATTTTGAAATTGGCGCCTGGTATATTCCAATTTTTATTTTTATGATCGTCGCCACCTCGTTTTCCGTTAATGAAGCCGACGGCTTAGACGGTTTGGCCGGAGGAACCTTGCTTATCTCTTTTGCCGCTTATGGCGTCATCGCTTTTGTCTTGGGCCGCTATGAGCTGGCGACCTTCTGCGGCGTGATTATCGGTGCCTTGTTGGCTTTTCTCTGGTTCAATATTCCGCCCGCCCGTTTTTATCTGGGCGATACGGGCGCCATGAGTTTGGGCGTGACCCTGGCGGTGATTGCCATGCTGACCAACAGCTCCTTGCTTTTATTTTTCATCGGTTTTGTTTTCCTGATTGAATCTTTGTCGGTCATTATTCAAGTTTTGTCCAAGAGAATCCGGGGGAAGAAGATTTTTTTGTCATCGCCTCTTCATAATCATTTACAGGCGGTAGGCTGGCCGGAGGCGAAGATTGTGATGCGTTTCTGGGTGGTGGCCGGCATCGGCGTGGCCATCGGACTAATGATATTTTTGCTGGATATTAAATTTTAATTTTTGCCTATGGGCTCCGGTTCGAGAATAAAAAAAATGCTCTTTGGCGCGCGGACGGGCGAGCATGAAGCGGATAAAAGTTTGATTACGGCCGTGGCCGTCTTGCTAATTTTTGGTTTGGTCATGCTGTTCAGCGCTTCTTTGGCTATTTCTTACGCCCGTTTCGGCACGACCTATCATTATTTCACCCGCCAATTAGTGGGTCTGGCCGCCGGTTTGGTCGCTTTTTTTATCGCCTCGCGAGTTAATTACCACGTTTGGAAAAAATTCGCGGGTTTTTTATTGCTCGCTTCTTTGATTCTTCTGGTGACCGTTTTTATCCCCGGTTTACAGGCGGGTATCGGTACCGCCAACCGCTGGACCTCGATTTTCGGGTTTTCTTTCCAGCCTTCGGAACTGGTAAAAATTTCCTTTTTGATTTATCTGGCCACCTGGCTGGAAGCGAAGAATAAGGAGGTCGGCCAGTTCGGCGGCGGCCTTTTTCCTTTTCTGGCGGTGCTTGGGGTCATCGGCGTTTTATTGTTAGCGCAACCCGATTTGGGGACGCTGCTCGTTATCGCCTCGACGGCCATGATTGTTTTTTTCGCCGGCGGCGGTAAAGTCAGCCACATCGTCATTATTATTTTACTGGCGGCCATCGCTCTGTTTGCCATCATCAGTTTGCGCTCCTCCTATCAGAGTGAACGTTTGAAATGTTTTAAAGATCCCAATAATAATACGGACAGCCATTGCTACCAGATCAATCAATCGTTGATTGCCGCCGGTTCGGGCGGCTGGTTTGGCCGCGGCTTGGGCGGCAGCCGGCAGAAATACATGTATTTGCCGGAAGTCTGGGGCGATTCCATTTTTCCGATCATCGCCGAAGAAACCGGATTTGTGTTCAGCGCGCTCCTCGTTTTACTGTATCTCTTCGTTTTTTACCGCGGCCTTCTGATTGCCCGGGCGGCACCGGATATTTACGGCGCCACCCTGGCCGTCGGGGTCGTGGCCTGGCTGGCCATTCAGACTTTTCTCAATATCGGTGGTATGACCAACTTGATTCCGATGACCGGCGTGCCGCTGCCTTTCATTTCCGCCGGCGGGACAGCCGTGCTTTCCAATTTGATTGCGATTGGGATATTGGTTAATATCAGTAAGCAGACCAGACGTTTAGCCAGATAATATTTGTTTTATGATGGATCGGGAGGTGAAAAAAATCATGTTTTCCGGAGGCGGAACCGGCGGTTCGGTGATGCCGCTTTTGGCAGTGGCCGAAGAGTTGATTAAAGACGGTCCGGTCGAGATAATTTTTGTCGGTTCGGTCAGTGGACCGGAAAAAGACTTAATTGTCTCTTTCAACAAATCTTTAAGCCGGGGTACCACGCCGCTGGTTTATGTTTCTTTGCCAGGCGGAAAGTGGCGCCGTTATTTTTCCTGGCGGAATTTTTTGGATATTTTTGTGACGCTGTCCGGATTTTTTCAGGCTCTGGCCATTTTAGATCGCTACCGGCCGGATTTAGTGGTCAGCGCGGGCAGTTTTGTGAGCGTGCCCTTAATTTGGGCGGCCGCCTGGAAAAGAATTCCGATTTTAATTCATCAACAAGATATTCGGCCCGGCCTGGCTAATAAGTTAATGGCGCCTTGCGCGCGCGCGGTGACCGTTACATTTGAAAAATCTTTAATTGATTATGGCCCGAAGGCGGCGCTGGTCGGCAATCCGATTAAAAATTTGACCGGTTATAAGGAGCGCACAACGGACACCAAACAAAAATACCATTTAAATCAAAGTTTGCCTTTGGTTTTAATTACCGGCGGCGCGACCGGCGCGACCAGGATTAATGAACTGGTTTTTGCCGCGGCTAAGGAGTTGAGCGGTTTTTGCCAGCTGGTTCATTTGACCGGCCAGGGTAAGCTAACGGATCGCCGGGTGCCGTCCCTCACTAATTATCACGCCCTGGAATTTGTTCCTAATGAAGAGCTGTTGAATTTAATGGCCGCCTCTGATTTAGTGGTCTCCCGCGCCGGACTGGGCGTGCTTACGGAATTAGCCGCTTTGGCCAAGCCCGTAATTTTAATTCCCATACCCGACTCGCACCAAGAAGATAATGCCGCTCTGTTCGTGCGGCAGGGAGCAGCCGTGGTTTTGGAACAAAAAGAATTGACGCCCAACAAAATGATTTTGGCCATCAAAGATCTTTTGGCTGATTACGAGAAACAAGTGCGCCTCAGCCAACAGATTGCGAAAATAATCAAACCGGGCGCGGCCGAGAAAATGGCGGCCATTATTTGGGAAATGATTAAAACCAATGTTAAAAAATAAGCGGCACAATTATTATTTGGTCGGCATCAAGGGCGTCGGCATGACCATGCTGGCGCAATTTTTAGCGTCGTCCGGCCATCGGGTCAGCGGTTCGGATATCAGCGATTCGTTTATGACCGACCGGGTTTTGAAAAAGGCCGGGATTAAAGTCCGGACGCCTTTTCGTCCGAAAAATATTCCGACCGTGGTTGATAAGATTATTTATTCCAGCGCCTATAGCGCCCAAAATAATCCGGAATTGGCTTTTATCAAAAAAGACGGACGTTTTAAAAACATTCCTGTATTGTCCTATGCCGCTGCTTTGGGCGAAATTTTTAACAATTATTATGGTATCGCTGTCTGCGGCAGCCACGGCAAGACCACCGTGTCGGCTTGGCTCGGCTATGTTTTGTGGCAGGCCGATAAAAAGCCGAACGTTCTGGTCGGCTCCCGCGTGCCGCAATTTAAAGGCAGCAGTCTGAGAGGGAAGTCGCCATATTTTATCGCCGAAGTGGATGAATATCAGAACAAACTGCAATATTTTCAGCCGCAGGGAGTCGTTTTGAATAATATTGAGTTTGATCACCCGGACTATTTTAAAGATGCCGCCGCCTATCGCCAGGTCTTCGCTGAGTTTATTAAAAAGATTCCCAGTGCCGGATTCTTAGTGCTTAGCGCGAGCGATTCGGAAACAAAAAAGATTAAAAATAAGACCAAAGGGAAAATAATCAGTTGCGGTTTAAACGCCGCTACTAAGCCGGACTATCTGGCGACCGACATTAAGACAAAGGGCAGCGGCCAAGTATTTAGAGTCTATCGACGCGGCCGTGATTTAGGGGAATTCAAGATTCGCTTGATTGGCGAGCATAATGTTTTGAACGCGCTATACGTTATCGCCGCGGCGGAAAAGCTGGGTGTTAAAAGAGCCGCGCTAAAAAAATCGTTGGGCGATTTTCGGGGCACAGCGCGCCGGATGGAGACTTTGGGGCAGTATCACGGTGCTTTGATTATTGACGACTACGCCCATCACCCGACTGAAGTGAAGGCGACGCTTGAAGCGGTACGGCGGCATTATAAAAAGAAAAAAATTATTACGGTTTTTCATCCTCACACCTTTACCCGTACCAAGGCGCTGTTCAAAGATTTCGTCACCAGTTTCCAAAATACCGATGAACTCATCATTTTGAATATTTATGGCTCGGCCAGAGAGAAACAGGGCGGGGTCTCCAGCGCGCAACTGGTCGCGGCGATAAACAAATATAATATGGCGTCCGGGCGCCAACAGGCGGTTAGGAATATTAAAACTTTAAAAGACGCGGCGCGTTATTTAAAAGGACATCTGAAACGCGGCGACCTCTTACTACTCATGGGGGCGGGGGACGTTTTTCGGGTGGGAGAAAAGCTGCTTAAGAAGAAGTCTTAAATTAATAGATATTGACGAAAAGAATATCGCTTGGTATTCTTTTTTATTACCTTAACAATACGAACCTTTAAATATAGGAGATTAAGAAAATGGGAAAATTCAAAAAACGTGACATAACTTTCCAGGTTATGAAAGGTCTGGTTAGCTACCGGAAAAGTTTTACCAAAGAGGATGTCCGGTCCGCCATTGTCAAAGCCGGCGGCACTTTGCGCCCCTGGCGTTATAGTTTTGAAAAATTTTTGGATAACTTCATGAAGAACACCAAGGTATTGGCTTATCGTGAAGGGAAATATTATCCTCTCCGGCCGAAGGGAATCAGGGAAGTTACTCTTATCTCAGGCGAAACGGAAAGGATTGTTGACCATGGCGATATGGAGCGCGGATTCAAAGAAACATTTTTCGCTCGTTTCAATGAGAATACAATCATCAGTGTCGGGGCACGCAACAAGAATAAGAAAGTAGGAAGGATCCGTTATTGGACCGAAGGCTGGGACGGATGTTTCCATAATGCTGGGCATGACGGTGAAACGCGCGAAGTCTTGGACTAAACTACTCCGGATTGTTAGTTCAAGCAGATCTCTGTTTTAAAGCCTTAAGACCTAACCAGTTTTAAGGCTTTTATTTTATTTAAGCTAATTTTAACGAGGGGCAGATATAATAAAGCTCGGCAAATATGTAATCTGCGAAGCATCTCTCGTTTGCCTTGATCTTTCCCCTGATTTATACTATTATAAGCGGCCAGAACTATAAGCCTGAAACATATGCCCAAACGAATTCCGACGGAACAAGAGAAAGACGCCAAGAAGCAGACCATCCCCTGGAAGAAATTCTGGGGCGAGTTGTGGCGGCTAATGGCGCCTTTTAAAAAATATTTTTCTTTTATTGTCGTCATCATCATCGTGACGGCGCTTTTGGATTTGGTTAATCCGTACTTACTGAAACTTCTGATTGACGGTTTAAGCGGTCTGCGCCCGGAAACTTTGGTTTTGCTTCTGGAGCTCATCGCTTTATATCTCGTGAATGCGGAAGTGAGCGCCTACGTCGGCTATCTGGGCGACCGCCGCACTTTGCGGCTATTAGTTGAAGTGGAATATTATTTAGGCCTGAAGGCTCAGGAAAAATTAGTTTTTCTGGGTCTCGGTTATCATGAACGGGAAAATACCGGTGCCAAGATCATTAAGATTGAGCGCGGCGTGGACAAGATTTCCGAATTTTTAAATAACGTTTTCTACGAAGTTTTGCCCACGGTTTTCCAGATGATCATTACGCTCGGCGCGATGTTTTTCACTAACTGGCTTTTTGGCGTTTCCTTCCTGGTTTTTGTGCCGCTTTATGTCGTGGTCACTTTCTTAGCCAATCAGAAGATGTATCCCGTTCGCAAGCAGATTTACCGCGACTACGAAACCGCTTCTGGCAAGATGGGCCAGGCGATTATGAACATCAATGCCGTCCAGTCTTTCGTCCAGGAAAAGCGCGAGTTGTCCGAATACGAAAAAATTAAAGCCCATATTCGAGACAATGAGAATAAGCAATGGGGCTGGATGATGCGGATTGGTTTGGTGCGTAATTTCATTACCGATATCGGCCGCGTTTCCGTTTTACTCTTAGGCGTCTATCTGGTTTATAAGAACCTGATGACGGTCGGTACCCTCGTTTTCGCCTTTACTTTAAGCGAAAAAGCCTATGCTTCCTTGTTCCGTTTGTCGCGTTTTTATGACCGTTCCGAAGAAGGCCGCGAGGGTGTGAGCCGGCTCATCGTCCTCTTTAACGCGCCCTCGGAAATCATTAACAAACCGCGCGGCTTTAAACCAAAGTTGGTTAGCGGCGAAATTAAATTTAAAAATGTCTCTTTCGCTTATGGCGATAATACCCGGCCGGCCGTGAAAAATCTGAACTTTAAGATTAATCCCGGCTGCGTGACTGCACTCGTCGGACCATCCGGCGGCGGCAAAACGACCTTGGCTCGTCTGATCTATCGCCACTACGATCCGCAAAATGGCGCGATTTTTTTGGATGATAAAGATCTGCGCGCTTATGATCTTTTCGCCTTGCGCCGGCTGATGGCCATTGTGCCCCAGGAAGTGGAAATTTTTGATTTAAGTGTTAAGGATAATATCGCCTATGCTAAACCCGGCGCTACCTTCCAAGAAGTCAAAGCGGCTGCTAAAATTGCTAACGCTGATGAGTTCATCGCTAAATTAGATAAAGGCTATGATGCTTTAGTTGGCGAACGAGGTATTAAACTCTCCGGCGGACAGAGACAGCGTATCGGTATTGCTCGGGCGATTCTGGCCAACCCCCGTATTTTGATCTTTGATGAAGCAACATCGAGCCTTGATAGCGAAAGCGAAAAATTCATCCAGGACGCTCTGGAAAAAATCAGCCGGAATCGGACCACGATCATCATCGCTCATCGCCTCAGCACTATCAAGAAAGCCGACAAGATTATCGTTTTAGAAAACGGCCAGGTGGCCGAAGAGGGCAGTCACTCGGAATTAGCCCATGTCACCGGCGGTTTATATGCTAAGCTCCTGAATCTGCAGGCCATGGGAGAAGTGGATTGATTTACTAATCCGCCCGCTTTTACTATAATTAAATCATGCTGAAGATAGAAAAGAATAAACCGCTCGCTTCCTATACGACTTTCAAGATCGGCGCCGACGCCGAGTTTTTTGCGATTATTAGAAGCCGTGAAGACATTAGCGAGGCCATTCAATGGGCTAGGGAACACAAGCAGCCGATTTGGATTTTGGGCGGCGGTTCCAATGTACTCATCACCAAAAAAATTAAAGGCTTGGTTTTGAAAAATGAAATCCGGGGCGTGAATATTGTTGAAAAAACCGATGACTACGCGCTGGCGGAGGCGTTGTCCGGGGAAAATTGGTCGCGTTTCGTGAGCTACACGATTGATAATGACTTATATGGCTTGGAAAATTTGTTTCTCATCTATGGCACGGTCGGTGCCGCGCCCATTCAGAACATTGGCGCTTATGGCGTAGAGTTCAAGGACCATTTCTATCATCTCAAAGCGATTGACCTTAAAACCGGACACGAGAAGATTTTCGCGCTCAAAGATTGCCGCTTCACTTACCGCGACAGTATTTTTAAACGGCGCTTGAAAGGGAAATATTTTATTTATTCCGTGACCCTGAAATTGTCCCGCCAGCCGGATTATAAATTAGACTATGGCTCCATCAGAGAAAATCTTTTAGCCAAGGGCATTAAAGAGCCGCGCTTCAGGGAAGTAATTAATACCATCCAGGAAATTCGGAACGCGAAATTGCCTAACCCCTCGCTACTCCCGAACGCCGGTTCCTTTTTTCAAAACGCGGTCATCACTTTGCCGACTCTGAAAAAATTACTGAAAAAATATCCCGCTTTGCCGCATTTTTCTTCCGGGCGGACGAAAGCCAAGATTCCAGCTGGCTGGCTGATTGAACAAAGCGGTTGGAAGGGACAAAAGCTCGGTCCGGTGAGTATGTATGAGAAACAGGCCTTGGTTATGGTGAGCCACGGGAACGCCGAAGCGAAGCACGTCTTGGCTCTGGCCAAAAAAGTTAAAGCCGCGGTCAAGAAGAAATTCGGGCTTGATTTAAAAGAAGAGGTAAATATAATATAAGTTAATATGACTTCAATTGAACTCCGTCAAAAATATCTAGATTTTTTTAAGACTAAAAACCACACGGTGATTTCTAGCGCTTCTTTGCTCCCGGAAAATGATCCCAGTGTTTTATTTACGACCGCGGGCATGCATCCGCTCGTGCCATATTTGTTGGGGATGCCTCATCCCGGCGGAAAACGACTGGCCAGCGCGCAGAAATGTGTACGGACGGGTGATATTGACGAAGTGGGCGACACGAAGCACCACACGTTTTTCGAAATGCTGGGCAACTGGTCCTTGGGCGATTACTTTAAAACAGAGGCGATTAAATGGAGTTGGGAATTTTTGACCGATCCGAAATGGCTGAATTTAGATAAGAAGCGTTTGGCCGTTTCCGTTTTTGCGGGCGATCTTGATGCGCCATTCGATCAGGAGTCGTATGATTTATGGCTGGCTCTGGGCGTGCCCCAAGAGCGGATTGCTAAATTGCCGAAGAAGAATAATTGGTGGGGACCGGCCGGTTTAACCGGTCCGTGCGGCCCGGACACGGAGATTTTTTATTGGGTCGGCGACGAGCAGCAGACGCCAGATAGCTTCAATGATGATAACGAACTATGGTTTGAAATTTGGAATAACGTTTTCATGCAATACAATAAGACAGCGTCTGGCAATTTTGAACCACTTGCCCAGAAGAACGTGGACACGGGTTTGGGTTTGGAAAGAGTTTTAGCGATCATGAATGGTTTCAGCGATAATTATCAAACTGAGCTGTTTGCCGGTCTGATTAAGAAGATAGAAGAATTAAGCGGACATAAATATGGTGAGAGTGAAGAAGTCAGCCAAGCACTGCGCATTATCGCCGACCATATCAAGGCCGCCACGTTTCTTATTGGTGATGACCGCGGTCTAACTCCGTCCAACACCGACCAAGGCTATGTCATTCGGAGACTTATTCGCCGGGCGGTTAGATATGGGAGACAGCTGGGAATTACAAATGATTTATGGACAACGAATATTGTTCGTGAAGTTATCAACGATTATTATGACGTTTATCCGGAGCTAAGCCGGAACCGGAAATTTATCATTGATAATTTTATCCAAGAAGAACGGAAATTTAGTCAGACAATCGGTAGGGGGTTGAAAGAATTTGACCGGCTGGCAGTAGATCAACAAAATGTTAAAGGCGAAGATTTATTTAATCTTTTTCAGACTTGGGGTTTTCCCATTGAACTGTCTCTTGAAGAATTAAGTAAAAAAGGTCTGAAAATAAATGAAGCGGAAAAGCATTTGATAATTGAAGATTTTACCCAAGCTTTAAAGAAACATCAAGATCTCTCCCGCACGGCCGCGGCTGGAAAATTTAAGGGTGGTTTGGCGGACGCGACCGAAGAGACGACTAAGTTGCATACGGCAGCTCACTTGCTACTGGCCGCGCTACGGAAGATATTGGGCGATCATGTCACGCAAAAGGGCAGTAATATCACGGCGGAAAGATTACGTCTGGATTTTTCCCATCCGGACAAGGTAACTCCAGAACAGATCAAACAGGTCGAAGAAATGGTTAATGAGGTGATTGCTAAAGATTGGCCGGTGACGCTATCGGAAATGTCCGTCACTGAGGCCAAAGAGCAGGGGGCGATGGGCGTCTTTGATTCCAAGTATGGCGAAGTCGTAAAAGTCTATACCATCGGTGACGTCTCTAAAGAAATCTGCGGCGGCCCTCATGTGGAACGCACCGGCGTTCTGGGCCATTTCAAGATTCAGAAAGAAGAAGCCTCCAGTGCTGGAGTCAGGCGGATTAAGGCGGTCCTGGAATCATAAGATTACCCTTGACAAGCCCCTGACTTATCCCTATAATATTTTTATTAAGAATATTATTATAAAAAAGCTTAATATTTTATAAAGAAATTTTGATAAGGCGTAAAAAGTCTTTATCAAATTTTTTTGTGTTAATGTCAAATAATAACGAAAAAATCAGCGACAGTTCAGTTACTCTCAATGCCAAGGATTTTATTGAAATTCAAGGCGAGGTGGTGGAACTGATGCCCGCGGCCAGCTTTCGGGTCGTTCTGGAAAATGGCCACGAGATTTTGGCTCATTTATCGGGAAAAATGCGGATGAACAAGATTCGTCTGCTTCCCGGCGACAAAGTGAAATTGCAGATCAGTCCTTATGACTTGACCAAAGGACGGATCATCTATCGCCTGTAATCAATAAATATCGATACTATGAAAGTGAGAGCCAGTGCCAAACCAATCTGTAAAGACTGCAAAGTAGTGCGCCGTAAAGGACGGGTCCGCGTGATTTGCAAGAACCCTAAACATAAACAAAGACAGGGGTAATTTTTTATTTTATGGCAGTAAGAATCGCGGGAGTAAATATCCCCAATGACAAAAGAATAGAAATCGCTTTAACCTATATTCATGGAGTTGGTCGCACGCGCTCCAACTTGATTTTAGGGGAAGCGAAAATCGATAAGAATATCCGGGTTAAGGATTTGAAAGAAGAGGAAGCTAACCGCCTGCGGGAAATCGTCGAAAAGAAATATACGGTAGAGGGCGATCTGCGCCGCGAGGTGCAGTCCAACATCAAGCGTTTGAAAGAAATCGGCAGCTATCGCGGTTTGCGCCATACCAAGCATTTGCCGGTCAGAGGTCAGCGGACCAAGACCAATAGCCGGACGGTGCGCGGCAATAAGCGTGTCACGGCGGTCAGCGGTAAGTCTAAAGCCGGTTTGCAGAAAACCTAAGTTTAATTAAACAGGAATTTACATATGTCTGACGAAGTAAAAAAAGAAGAACTGAAAAAAGAGACTACTCCCGAGCCGAAAGCGGCCCCGGTGCTTGAAGAAGTCAAAGAAGAACGCGAAGGCGAGTTTTCTTTTGATACCTCCGGCGAAGAATTGCCCGAGGAAATCAAGCAGAAACTGGAAAAGAACAAGCAGGCGAGAGCCAAAAAGAAACTTATTAAAAAGAAAAAGAAACGGACCGCCAAAGTCGTGAAGGTCGGCCGCGCTTATATCCAGGCGACCTATAATAATACGATGATTACGCTGACCGATTTGAACGGCGACGTTATTTCTTGGGCCAGCGCCGGTTTAGCCGGTTTTAAGGGCGCCAAGAAAGCGACGCCTTACGCCGCGCAGATTATCACCAAGATTGCCACGCAGAAAGCGCGGGAAGAATACGGCTTGGAAGAAGTCAGTGTGTTCGTGTCCGGCGTGGGCACGGGCCGGGAAGCGGCCATTCGCGCTTTAAACGCCAACGGCTTGAACGTGAACGCCATTAAAGACGTGACGCCCGTGCCGCATAACGGCTGCCGGCCGAAGAAACCGAGACGCGTCTAATATTTATCCGCTTTACGCGGCCAAAAAACTATGGGCAGAAATATCGATAATAAATGCAAGCAGTGCCGCCGCTCCGGCGAAAAACTCTTTTTGAAAGGAGAGCGCTGCTTAACGCCGAAATGCGCCATCATTAAGCGTAATTATGCGCCGGGTTTTCACGGCCCCAAAGGCCATAAGCGACTAAGCGACTACGGTTTGCAGTTAGCGGAAAAACAGAAAGCTAAGAAATTTTACGGTTTGTTCGAAAAACAGTTCCGTTTGACTTTTGAAAAGGCGGCCAAGAAAAAAGGCGACGCCAGCAAGAATTTCTTACGTCTCTTGGAAATGCGTTTGGATAATGTCGTCTACCGCTTAGGCTGGGCCCCGTCGCGCGCTTTAGCCAGACAGCTGGTCACGCATGGTCACTTTTTACTTAACAACCGCAAGAATAACGTTCCGTCCGCGACCGTCAAACTCGGCCAGGCGATTACCGTTAAGAAAACCAGCGCCAATAACCGCTATTTTAAAAATTTAACGGAAAAGATAAAGAAAGCGAACCGCCCGAGCTGGCTGAATTTAGAGGCCAGCGATTTAAGCGCCAAAGTTCTGCACGAACCGCATGACGCTGATTTACCGCAGAACCTTAATGTGCAAATGATCATTGAGTATTACTCAAAATAAAAAATATGCAAAACATCGCTTTGGCAAAAAAAATTGAGTTCAAACCCGGCCTTAATCCGCACGAAGGGACGATTACAGTGGAGCCTTTATTTCCCGGCTATGGCATGACGCTCGGTAATTCTTTGCGTCGCGTGCTTTTGTCGTCTTTACCAGGAGCGGCCGTTATCGGCGTCAAGATTAAAGGCGCCAGCCATGAGTTTATGGCTTTACCGCATATCAAAGAAGATGTTTTGGAACTTATCTTAAATTTTAAACAATTACGCCTGAAAGTTTTCACGGAAGAGGAAGTTCGACTGGAACTTAAAATCAAAGGCAAGAAAACCGTCACCGCCGGCGACATCGCCAAGAACAGCCAGGTCGCCATTAAGAACCCAGAACTGGTTATCGGCCATATTACGGATGAAGGCGGCAGTCTGGAAGCAGAAATCTTCGTGAAAGAAGGCCGCGGCTATAAGATGTCGGACGGGGTAAAAAAAGAAAATCGGGAAATTGGCTATATTGAAATTGATTCTGTTTTCTCCCCGGTAATTTTAGTTTCCATCAGCGTTGAGAATACTCGCGTCGGTAAAATGACGAACTGGGATAAATTGATTTTGGATGTTAAGACCGACGGCACGATTACGCCGGAAATCGCTTTTAACGAAGCGGTGGAAGTCTTAGTCAACCAATACAGCGCTTTAATTCCGAAAATAGAGGTGGCGCCGGAAGAGGCAGCGGAAATCATGGAAACAACGGATGAAGTTTTCGGTGCGGCTCCGGAAGAAGAGCCAGTAAAGGTTAAGGAAGAGAAGAAGGAAAAGAAGGAGAAGGTTAAAAAAGAGAAAAAAGTTAAAAAATAATTTAGTCAGGCCGATTTAACGGCTGTTATTAACTGATATGCGTCACCGCAATAAAAATGTAATTTTGGATCGCCAGAAGGGCCCGCGTGAGCTAATGCTGCGCAATTTAGCCTCCAGTATTTTAATATACGAAAAAGTCAAAACGACCCGCGCCAAAGCCCGAGCAGTTCGCTCTCTTGTAGAACGCTCCATCACTGCCGCCAAGGTCGGCGATTTAAACGCCCGTCGCGGTTTGATTAAAGTTTTATTACAGAAGAACGCCGTAAAAAAAGCCATGGAAATTTTAGGCGCCCGTTATAAAGATCGCAAAGGCGGCTATACCCGCATCGTCAAGATTGGCCCCCGCCAAGGCGACGGCGCGGAAATAGTGCAAATTGAATTAGTTTAATCATTATGAAAAATATCGAAAGAAAACTGCAGCGCGTGGACGCCACCGACCAAGCCGTCGGCCGGATCGCCACCAAAATCGCCAATATGCTCCGCGGCAAACATAAGCCGGAATTTGAGGCGCATTTGGATTTGGGCGATGTCGTGGAAGTTATCAATATTGATAAGCTGAAATTTACCGGCAAGAAACTGGATCAGAAACAATACCATCATTACTCCGGTTATCTGGGCGGTTTGAAATCAAAAAAAATGTCGGAAATAAACGCTAAGAATCCGGGCGAGATCCTGTATCGCGCCGTACGCGAGATGCTGCCGGACACCAAGTTGCGTGTCGGCATGCTGAAAAGATTAATCATTAAATAATATGGCTGATAAGAAAATAAAAGCGAAAACCGCTAAAGCGAAAGCCACGCCGTCTCCGAAGATAAAACCGGAAATTGGCGAAGTGGCGATTACGGAAATCATCGAAGAAGAAAAAGATTGGGCCAAGAATGAAGTGGCTGATTTTTCCGGTAAATATATCAGATCCGTCGGCCGCCGCAAGCGCGCCGTCGCTCAGACCCGCCTTTATGAGGGCGGTAAGGGTATTATTATCATTAATGGGAAGCGCGCCGCGCAGTATTTTCCGGGTGAAGGCTTCAACTTGATTACTCAGCCTTTGAAAGTAACCGGTCACAGCCGTGATTTTAATTTTTCCATTCTGGTGAACGGCGGCGGCAAGTCTGGACAGATTGGCGCTGTGCGCCTGGGTATCAGCCGCGGTATCTTACTGTTTGACCCGGCCACCAAAGAAGCTTTGAAAGTTAATGACTTCCTGACTCGCGATCCGCGCCAGGTGGAGAGAAAGAAACCGGGCTTCAAGAAAGCTAGAAAGCGCCCGCAATGGAGTAAACGTTAATCTCAAGTTAGAATATATAAAAGAGTCCGAAAAGCGGACTCTTTTTGGTACGATTAATTGATATTATTGACAAATATTAATTAGAGTGTTAATATAGAATCTTGATAGTTCATTACCTTCCATTGTGTATATTTAGCGCTTCAAACAAAGCTTGGCCCCGGCGCCAATTAAAACAGCATTGTTTGCGAGTGTCTGGTTGTATATTATTAACTAAATCATACAACGATGGAAAAAACAGCAAAATGGTGGGTCATTAAAATGCACCTCCATATTTATGATCAGATGCGCTTTAACGGCTCGCATCAGGAAGCGGAAGCTATCTTCCTCTTTGGAGAAATCGGCTCCATAGCCGAATTAATCCAAAAGGAAATCCTTTCCTTCTACCACTCCGGCTACTGCGAGCAATGCGAATACGATATTCCTGGCGAGGAAAAATGCGACCATCAGAAATTCTTTTCCGCTGGCATGAAAGGCAAACAAATTACACGATTTGCCAAGAATGCCGGCCTAATTAATTTCTATTTAGGCGAAGGAGGGGCGATGCATATCGAACTTCACGCTCTGAATAATGATGGCACGACCAACCTGCCCGAAGAAGAGGAAATCGCTCAGCAAATTTCAAGTAGCTTACAAAGGCTGATCATTTGAATTATCGAGAAGGCTGTCCTACGGGTGGCCTTTTTCTTTAGGCGTTCTAAGTTTGTTTTGAAACTGTTAAGTAAAAGTTTTTTTGACCGAAAATTTGCTGGCAGAGGAATATATCTGCCAGCTTTTTTATTTAATAATTTAGAAATAGTGGCGCCCCTATTGATTCGGGCGCTTTTTTGATATAATTTTAGGGTATGGAGGCATTGCTGAAAAAACTGGAGGATTTACGCGAACACTTTTTAAAAATTAAGGCTCTTTTGAACGTGGAGGCGAAAGCGGTCAAAGAAAGGGAACTGCGCCTGGAAATGTCCCGGCCGGATTTCTGGCAGGACCGGGAACAGGCCGTAAAAGTGAGCCAAGAGGCGGAAGGCTTGAAAACGGCTATCGCCGTTTGGGAGAAAATGGAAAAAGAGATTAGAGACAGCGAAGAAGTCCTGGCTCTGGCGCAGAAAGAAGAGAACGATTCTCTGACCGCGGATATTGAGAAAAAATTTGCCGCGTTAGAAAAAGAATTCGCGGATTTGGAATTTTTAGCTCTTTTCTCCGAGAAGTATGACCGCGATAACGCCCTCTTGTCCGTTCATGCCGGCACGGGCGGCGTGGACGCCCAGGATTGGGCAGCTATGCTGGAACGGATGTATTTGCGCTTCAGCGAACGCCAAGGCTGGAAAACGGAGATCTTGGATCGGGTCTATGGCAATGAAGCCGGCGTGAAAAGTTCGGTCCTGCGCGTGTCCGGTCCTTGGGCCTATGGCTATTTGAAAAGCGAGAACGGCGTGCATCGCCTCTTACGTAATTCGCCTTTTAACGCCGACGGTTTGCGCCAGACGTCCTTCGCTTTAGTGGAAGTTATTCCGGAATTGAAAGACGACGGCGCGATCGTTATTAAAGATGAAGATTTGCGGATTGACGTTTTTCGTTCTTCCGGTCCGGGCGGCCAAAGCGTTAACACGACCGATTCGGCCGTGCGGATTGTCCATCTGCCGACCGGCATAACTATTTCTTGCCAAAGCGAGCGCTCGCAACACCAGAATAAAGAAAACGCTTTAAAAATTTTAAAGACTAAATTATATCAGCTGGCGCTGGATAAAAAAGGCGACGAGGAAAAGAAATTGAAAGGGGAGACGCAGAAAGCGGAGTGGGGTCGTCAGATCCGTTCTTATTTTCTGTACGGGAATCGTTTAGTCAAAGACCACCGCAGTGAATACGAAACCAGCAATGTGGACGTTGTTTTGGACGGCGATCTGATTGCCTTCATGGAAGCCTATCTGAAGTGGCTGAAGAAATAAGTTTATCTTTTTTTCATCTCGTAAAAGGTAGAATGCCGTTATACAAATTAACGGCATTTTTTTATGTCTTTATCTTCTAAATTCAAGCGCTGGCGCCGGCAACGCTCTCAGCCGCGGACGGGAAAGAGCCGCTTTAGGCCAATTACCCCGGCGCGTCTTTTTCTTTTTTTTAATTTGTCGTTTATCGCCGCGGTTTTTTTAATGGGTTTTCGGCCGGATGCTTGGCAGAAGAAAATTACGACTGGTGATTTGGCTTTTTATAATAACCATTCTCTGACACTTTCCGGCCGCGTCTGCGAAGAGGCCGATGTGGATATCAAAAGCCGCAAGCTGACGGTCTGTGTTAAGGGACAAACCAAAGGCCGGGTCTTGATTACGACAGATTTATATCCGGCCTATAATTACGGTAATTTTATAAAAATCAGCGGCCGCTTAACTACGCCGCCGAAATTCGACGGGTTTGATTATGAAAATTATCTGGCTCGCTATGATATATATTCCGTCATGTATTATCCGAAAATAGAATCAGCCTCGGGAACCCTGAGCGCCTCGCAAAGAGCCTATCTTGGGCTCATGAAAATAAAATGGCGGCTAAAAGGGATAATTGATACTAATTTGCCTGAACCGGAGGCGGGACTGGGGGACGCTTTGCTTTTGGGCTATAACCATACGGTGGAGAAGAGCGATATGCTGACCTTTTCCCGCGTCGGCATCAGCCATATCATCGCCATTTCCGGTTCGCACATTACTATTTTAAGCGCCATGATTGTGAATTTTTTCTTAGCCCTGGGACTGAGTCGGCGCCGTTCTTTACTCGTAGTCTTCGCTTTTCTAATCTTATATCCGCTGGTCACCGGTTTGGCCGCCTCAGCCGTGCGTTCAGCCATCATGGGCGCCTTAGCCTTCTTGGCGATTTATCATGGCCGCACCAGTTCGCTTTTAAACTCCCTGATTTTTGCCGCGGCCATTATGCTTTTGTTCAATCCGCTACTACTGAGCGTTGACATCGGTTTCCAACTATCTTTCGCCGCGATTTTAGGAATCATCTATATTTATCCGCTCGGCGACGGGTTAACGAAAAATTTTTTGGAACCAAAAAAATGGCGGACGAAAACTAAAAAGATTGTTAAGACGGGACTGGAAACGATTAATCTCACGCTAGTCTCGCAAATTGTCATCCTGCCTATTGCGCTGGTAAATTTTAAGCAGCTGTCTCTCATCGCGCCCCTGGCTAATATTCTTACTCTTTGGACTTTTCCGCTTTTGCTGGGGGCGCTCATTGTCGGCATATTTTTAGCGGCGCTTGTCCCGTTCCTGGGTTTATTTTGGTTTCTCCCCGCTTATCTCTTCCTGAAGTTTATTTTTGTTATTGCCGATTGGCTGGCTAAACCAAGTTGGGCAGCTGTAATGGTTAGTAACTTTAATTGGTGGTGGGGCGGGGGATATTATTTTATATTGGCCGGGCTGATTTGGACAGTAAGACAACGGATTGACAAGGCAAAGAGAAGCGGATAGAATCAGAGGAAGTAAATTTGATCTTTAAAATTCACCCTTAAAAAAAGATACCCATGGAAAGAGATACATCGCAAATTGAAAAAAAGATTATCCTTGACTTGAAAAGTGTATTCGATAAAAAAGTCCTGGAAATTGGCTGCGGTTCCGGATACTTAACCAAGATTTTGGCTTTGACCGCTAAAACCCTGACCGCCGTTGATCCCGATCAGAATAAATTAGCCATTGCCAGAAGAGACAAGGCGGCTTATCCGATTCCGGTTCAGTTCCTGCAGCTATCCGGAGAAGAGCTGCTCATTATTCAGGATAATTCTGTCGATGTCGTCTTTTTTTCCTACTCCCTACATCATCACACCAATCCTGAAAAAGCCTTAGCGGAAGCAAAACGGGTATTAGCACCGGGCGGACAGATTATCTTAATCGAGCCGCGCGCCGATGGCGATTATTGCCGTTTTCTGGAACCGGTGCATGACGAAAGAGTCGTTTTGGCTAAGGCCGATAGAATGATTCAGAATTTTCCCTGTAGCAATCGCTCCTATCGGGTCTACTATGTTGATTGGCTCTTTTCGGATAAACAGGATTTACTCTGGGACTTGCGGTTAAATCACCCGGGATCGGACAAAATTATCAACGAGAGGCTGTCCAAATATCCGGATGACAGACGCATCTTGATTAAGGACAAAGTTGTTCTTTGGACATTAATCTTATGAGCTGTAAATCAGCGCTTATTATGAAGTTAAAAATCCTCGCCTAGCGGGGATTTTTTTATATATCTTGACAAAGCCGTTTGTCCACTTTACCATAATAAAGTATTAAAAATCACTTATGTTAGAAAATATTATTGAATTAAAGGGGGAGACAGCTGGACCGCGGAGTATGATTTTAATTGGCGTCCATGGCGATGAAAAATGCGGCCTGGAGGCGCTGGAAAAAATGTTGCCCTCCTTACGAATAGATTCGGGCGTTGTCTATATCGCCTATGGTAATCCGGAGGCTATTCAGCGTCAGACCCGTTTTTTTGAAACCAATTTAAATCGGCTGTTTAAGCCCGATCAACTCCTTTCCGAAACAGAAAAGAAGAGCTATGAATACGGACGAGCCCAATATCTAAAAAAATATCTGAATCAGGCCGATGCTCTCTTAGACATTCACGCCAGCTTTACTCCCGCTAGCCGACGTTTTATTATTTGCGAATCAAATGCGCAAAAAATTGTTCAGTATCTTCCATTTGAACTGATTGTTTTCGGATTTGACGCCGTTCAGCCCGGCGGCACGGATTATTATATGAACCAAGCGGGGAAGGTGGGTATTTGTATCGAGTGCGGTTATTTAGGCGACCCGCAATCAGTGGCGGTGGCTGAAAAAAGTATCAGCTCGTTTTTAAGTGCCGCGGGGCATATGGCCAACCCGAATTTACAAAAAAATGAACAGGTTAATATAAGCATGGAGTATCTTTATTTAACGCGGTCCGACCATTTTGTTTTAAGCAAACCATTTGCTGACTTTGAGGAACTAAAAGAAGGGCAACTGATCGGTCGGGATGGGGAAGAAGAAATTAGGGCATCCCATGACGGGATTATTCTTTTCGCGCGCCATAGTAACGGCCCTGGTGAAGAAGCCTTCTTGTTTGGGGGATATAAAAAAGCCTAACGTTATTGTTAGGCTTTTTCTAAATGTTTCAAATATTCTAGGCTTTTTCCTATGTCATGGGCCTCATTCTCTAGTTCCAGACAATTTTGATAATTAATTTTTCTTAAGCTTTTTAGAACACCTTGCCAATTGATAGTTCCTTGGCCGAGGGGGAGATGCGGGTCTACTCGCCCGCATTTTTCCAAGTTCGTAATGGGTGCGCCAAAGTTGTCGTGCGCGTGGATATGAAAAAGCTTGTCGCCCATTTTTTCTATCGCCGACAGATAATCTTCGCCGCTGACATTCGCGTGTCCGATGTCAAGGGTGTAGCCGAAATTTTTCAGATTGACGGCCTCTACAGTTTTAATAAGTTGGCTGATCTTGCAGGCCCGATCAGGGAACCAGAAACAGGTCTGCGCCTCGTTCTCAAAACCAATCAGGATTTTTTCCTTTTCAGCATATTTGCCTATCTTTTTATAGTTTTCAATCTCCCAACCTAGGCTGTCCGGTATTTTAAGTCCGTAAGGCTCCAAGGCTGGGTGCATAGTGACTATGGGTGCGCCTAAATAAGCGGCCCATTTTATAGCTTGGAAAACCTGTTTTATACTCTCTTGCCGGATTTTATCATTTACGTCATTGAGTCCGCCGCTTAGATATTGGGCATGGACTGTATATGAGATACCCTTTTCATTCGAGAGCTTTTTAAGAAATTTCAACTCCATCTCAAAATTCTTATCATGAGGATAATTAAAATCTATTTCTATGACTTTAACGATATTTGATAAAAATTTCGTTTCTTCACAGAATTCATTTTTAACTTTTCTTGAGCCTTTGGCGGCTATCTTTGGATTCCACATATATAGACAATTATAGGATTATTTTCCGAAAAATAAAAGGGAGCATAGGTAAAGTGCGTAGATTTTGAGGTTATGGCTTTTTTGAGGCGAAACCTTTAACCAAAAACCGTTCCCTGGATAGGAAACGGTTTTTTAGTAACTTTTTGAAAAATTATTTTTTTATTTTTCTGGCTTTGGCCTTAGCCCCTCTATCTTTGGCCTTAGCTTCTCTGGCTTTGTCCTTGGCCTCTTTGGTTTTCACCACTTTTTCGGCCCGGGCCGCTTTTTCAGTTTTCGTTAAAGACGGTTTTCTTTTCGTTTTGATTCGTTCCGGTTTGTTCATCGTTCTCATGCAAGAGGTGCAGACCTTCATCTTCACGCCCTCGATGGTCAAACTTTGCAAATTAATATTCTGCCGTCTGAGAGTTCTGATTTTAGAATGAGAACGGCTGGCGCCCCGAGTCGCTCCGCGTCCGCATAAATCGCATTTCTTCGCCATAGTGGTAATAGTGAATTATTTTTTAATGTTTCTATATTAACAGCATTTTAAAAAATAATCAAGTTATGTTAAGATAAGTCCAGTCTTAAGCGTACTAATCTAAAATAATAGGGAATTAGCTTATATGTTTCAAATCCAAATATTCGAAATTATCGTTTTAGTGTTTTCAGCGGTGGCCCATGAGTATATGCACGGCTACGCCGCTTTTCAATTGGGCGATTCCACAGCCAAGGACGCCGGCCGTTTAACGCTGAACCCTTTAGCGCACCTGGAATGGTTCGGGTCTTTTTTGCTGCCTTTAATCATGATTATCACCAATATCGGCTTTGTTTTCGGCTGGGCCAAGCCCGTACCCTATAATCCCTATAATTTACGGGATCAGAAGTATGGCGATGCCAAAGTGGCCGCGGCCGGCCCTTTGACCAATTTTGTTATTGCCTTGTTTTTTGGCTTATTTTTAAGGCTTTTTCCCATAAGTAATCCCACCTTTGCTGGACTGATTAGTATAATTGTGTTGATAAACCTCGTCTTAATGATTTTCAACTTAGTCCCCATCCCCCCTCTTGACGGTTCTAAGATTTTAGCCTCTTTCTTACCGCCCAGCGTTCGCCAGCGCTATTTAAGTCTGGATAAGATGGGTTTTGCTTTGGTTATTTTGGTGGTTTTTTTCTTCGGCAGTCTGATTATGCCTTTGGTCAGTTTTTTGTTCCAGACGATTGTCGGCCAATCTTTGACTTTTTTCTTGGGCTAATTAGCCTGTCTTGGGTGATTTTGGCAAAAAATGTCATTGGGACGAGCCTTGACTTCTGTTTTATATTTTGTTAAATTGAACTAGTATAAAAATTAATATAAACCCCATCCTGAATTCTCAGGATTATTTTATTATATAAATTATGCCCACTATCAATCAATTGGTTCGGCACGGCCGTAAATCAATCGGTAAAAGACGCAACGCTTTGGCTTTGCATACCAGCTTAGATTCTCTGCATCGCAAGAAGAATGACACCGCCAAAGGGGCGCCCTTCAAACAGGGAGTCTGTTTAAAGGTAACGACGACCACTCCGAAAAAACCGAACTCGGCGCTGAGAAAAATCGCCCGCGTCCGTTTGTCTAACGGTATGGAAGTGACCGCTTATATCCCGGGCATGGGCCATAATTTACAGGAACACTCCATTGTTTTAGTCAAAGGCGGCAAGACCAAAGATTTACCGGGTGTCCGCTATAAAATCGTGCGCGGCGTGTTTGACGCTTCCGGCGTTGACGCCAGACGCCAAGGCCGCAGCCGCTATGGCGCTAAGAAACCTAAAAAAGCTTAAATAAAATACTATGAGAGGCAAACCAGCTCCTAAAAGAAGTATTGAAGGCGACGCGAAATATAACGATATCAATATCGCTAAATTTATTAATTACGTCATGGAACGCGGCAAGAAGAGCGCGGCCGAAAAAATTGTCTACGGTGCGTTTGAAATCATGAAGGACAAGACCAAACAGGATCCGCGCCATATTTTCAATAAAGCGATCAAGAAAGTTTCACCGCTCGTGGAAGTACGCGGTAAGCGCGTCGGCGGTGCCAACTATCAGGTTCCGTTCCAGGTCAGAGGCGAACGCCGCTATTTTTTGGCTTGCAATTGGATTATCAATGCCGCTAACGAACGCAAAGGCCGCGGCACAGCCGAAAAATTAGCCGCCGAAATTCTGGATGCCAGTAACGGCGAAGGAACAGCCGCCAAGAAACGGGAAGCGGTGCACAAGATGGCCGAAGCCAACAAGGCTTTCGCGCATTTTTCTCGATAATAAATTTTAAATTTTAAAATAACTATGGCTCGCGACTATTCTCTGCACGACACCAGAAACATCGGCATCATGGCCCACATCGATGCCGGCAAAACCACTTTTACCGAGCGGGTTTTGTTTTATACCGGTAAGAAACACAAGATTGGCGAAGTGCATGAGGGCGCGGCCGAAATGGATTGGATGGAACAGGAAAAAGAACGCGGCATTACCATCACTTCCGCGGCCACGACTTGTTTTTGGAAAACCAAAAAAATTAATATCATTGATACTCCGGGACATGTGGACTTTACCGTGGAAGTGGAGCGGTCGCTGCGCGTTTTAGACGGCGCGATCGCGGTTTTTGACGGCCAAGCCGGCGTCGAGCCGCAATCCGAAACGGTCTGGCGCCAAGCGGATAAATATAATGTGCCTCGCCTTTGTTTCGTCAATAAAATGGACAAGATGGGCGCGGATTTTTATATGAGCCTGGAATCCATCCGGACGCGCCTCAATCCGCACGCGGTGGCCATTCAGCTGCCGATCGGCGCCGAAAACGACTTGAAAGGCGTGATTGATTTATTATTAAAGAAAGCCTTTAAGTTTTCCGGCAATTTCGGCGAGAAAGTTGAAGAAATTCCGATTCCCGAGGATATGAAAGCCAAGGTAGAAAAATTCTACGCGGAACTGGTGGAGAAAGCCGTGGAGTGCGACGAAAAAACCATGGAAAAATATCTGAGCGGCCAGGAAGTGAGTTTGGATGAACTGAAAGCGGCTATCCGAAAGGGTGTAATCAGCAATTCTTTATATCCGGTTTTATGCGGGACCGCCTTACAGAATATCGGCGTGCAGCAGGCTTTGGATGCGGTCGTTGATTATCTGCCGTCGCCTTTGGATGTACCGGAACTGGAAGCGACTGATGTCCGCGATTTAGACAAGAAATTTATTATCGCCGCCGATGATTCGAAACCCTTTGTCGGTTTGGCGTTTAAAATTGCGACTGATCCTTTTGTCGGTAAATTATGTTTCGTCCGCGTTTATCAAGGCGTCTTAACCGCCGGTTCTTATATCGTTAACTCTTCCAAAGGCACCAAAGAAAGAGTCGGCCGTTTAGTGCGCATGCATGCCAATCACCGTGAGGAAATTAAGGAAATTTATGCCGGCGACATCGCGGCGGTTATCGGTTTGAAAAATACCACTACCGGCAATACGCTGTGCGCCGAAGACAATGAAGTCCTCTTAGAATCGATTGTTTTTCCGGAACCGGTCATTAAGATTGCGGTGGAACCGAAAACTAAAGTCGATCAAGAAAAAATGGGCGTCGCTTTGCAGCGTTTGGCCGAAGAAGATCCGACTTTCCGCGTCGAGACTGATCCGGAAACGAATCAGGTTCTTATCTCCGGCATGGGCGAATTGCATTTGGAAATTATTGTTGATCGCATGCGCCGCGAATTCGGCGTCGAAGCGAATGTCGGCAATCCGCAGGTGTCCTATCGGGAAACTATCACCAAGGTCGCTGAAGCGGAACATAAATATGTTAAGCAGTCCGGCGGCCGCGGCCAATATGGCCACTGTTCCTTGCGCGTTGAGCCGCTGGAATCCGGCAAGGGTTTTGAATTCGCCGATGAAGTTAAAGGCGGCGTTATTCCGCGGGAATATATTCCGGCCATTGAAAAAGGCGTTAAGGAAGCTTTGCTCAGCGGCACCGTGGCCGGTTATCCGATGGTAGATGTCAAAGCGGCCGTTTTCTACGGTTCATATCATGAAGTCGACTCTTCGGAAATCGCTTTTAAACTGGCGGCCATTTTTGCTTTTAAAGATGCCTGCCAGAAAGCCGGCCCGATTCTCCTAGAACCGGTTATGAAAGTGGAAGTGACGACTCCGGAAGAATATATGGGGAACATTATCGGCGATTTGAGCAGCAAGCGCGGCCAGATCGAAGAAATGAGCGACCGGGCGAATATTAAAATTGTTAAGGCGAAAGTTCCGTTGGCCGAAATGTTCGGCTATTCCACCAGCCTCCGCTCCATGTCTCAGGGCCGGGCCAATTATGTGATGGAATTTTCCCATTACTCTGAAGTGCCCAAGAATATTTTAGAGGCGATTAAAGAAAAACAGGGTAAATAAATATATGTTTTCCGAACCGTTAAAAAAAATTCTGGATTTAATCAAAAAAACGGGGGACCGGGTGATTATTTTTGATCCCAGCGCACCGGAAAATTCCTATGTTCTGATGGACCTGGATCGCTACGCCCAGATGGTTTCGGCCGAGGAGTTAGTGCAGCCGCATCCAGTGGCGCCGTTTAAGCCACAGGCAGCACTTAAGCCTATTTTAGAGCCGGTGGCTAATGGCGATTCTGAGCCAAAAATTGAGAAAAAAGAAAATTTGACAGAAGAAGATTTAACTGATAAAATTAATCGCGAAATCTTGATGTGGAAAAATCAAGACAATGCCTCGTATCTGAGTGAAGAAAACAAGCCCAAAAAGCCCTGGCAGATATCGCCACAAGTGAAAGAAAAAGCGCAGGGAGTAGAATAATATTTAATAAAAAATAAATAATTAATTTAGTTCGGCTGGTTTCCTCTTAATTACAGGAAAGAAACCCTGCGCAAGCGGGGGCCGTACAACAAAAACATGGCAGAAAAATTTGAACGCACCAAGCCCCATGTTAACGTCGGTACTATCGGCCACGTTGACCACGGGAAAACTACTTTAACCGCGGCAATGTTGGCGGTTTTAAGCGCGAAAGGCTTCAAGGCTACTCACAAGGGCGTCGGCGAAATTGATGCCGCCCCGGAAGAGAAGGCTAGAGGCATTACCATCGCGACCGCACACGTTGAGTACGAATCCGAGAAACGCCACTATGCGCACGTCGATTGTCCGGGCCACGCCGATTATGTTAAAAACATGATCACCGGCGCCGCTCAGATGGATGGCGCGATTTTAGTCGTGGCCGCCACTGACGGCCCGATGCCGCAGACCAGAGAGCACATCATTTTAGCGCGCCAAGTTGGCATCCCTTATATCGTCGTCTTTCTGAATAAATGCGACATGGTTGAGGACAAGGAACTCATCGACTTGGTCGAAGAGGAAATCCGCGATTTGCTCAAGAAATATGAATTCCCGGGCGATACGACTCCGATTATTCGGGGCAGCGCTTTGAAAGCTTTGGAAAATCCGACTGGTCCTGACGCGGAACCGATTATGGAACTGGTCAAGGCTTTGGACGAATATATTCCGGAACCGACTCGCGATATCGATCACCCTTATTTAATGCCGATTGAAGATATCTTCTCCATTGAAGGCCGCGGCACTGTCGTGACCGGCCGTATCGAAAGAGGAATCGTCAAAGTGGGCGACGAAGTGGAAATTGTCGGTTTAATGGACACCAAAAAGACAACTGTGACCGGCATTGAAATGTTTAACAAATCTTTAGACCAGGGTCAGGCCGGAGACAACGCCGGTATTTTGATTCGCGGCACCAAGAAGAATGAAGTGGAGCGCGGCCAGGTTTTATGCAAACCGGGCACTATCACTCCGCACACCGAATTTACCGCGGAAGTCTATGTCTTATCCAAGGAAGAGGGCGGACGCCATAAACCGTTTTTCAACGGCTATAAGCCGCAATTCTATATCCGGACGACCGATGTCACTGGTGATATCACTTTGCCGGCCGGCACCGAAATGGTTATGCCGGGCGATACCGTTAATTTGAATATCAAATTAATCGGTCCGATCGCTTTGGAAGAGAAACAGAGATTCGCTATTCGCGAAGGCGGCCGTACCGTCGGCGCGGGTGTGGTCACAAAAATCTTGAAATAAACTGATACTTAGCCCCGCTCTTAATCTAAGGGCGGGGTTGTAGTGTTAATTTAAAGAGAAATAACTATGTCCGAAAACAAAAAAGAAGAAAAGGATTTCAAACAGCGGATCCGCATCAAGATCAAGGCGTTTGACCACAAAATAATTGATCAATCCACTAAGACGATCATTGACACGATTGAACGCTCCGATGCTCAGTTCTTCGGGCCGATTCCTTTGCCGATTGAAAAAAGAAAATATACGGTCAACCGCTCCACTTTTGTACATAAAGATGCCCGCGATCAGTATGAAATGCGCGTCCATAAACGGATGATCGATATTATCGACCCCAGCTCGAAAACCATTGAAGATTTGACTAATCTGAGCTTGCCGGCCGGGGTTGACGTGGAAATAAAAATGTAGTAGGATTAAAAAGAAATATTTAGTTAGCTTTTAAACGTCTGAATAACTCTGAACATTAGAAAGTGTTTAGGCGAAAATTAGCTATAATTTGGAGGTAAACCAGCATTACAAAAATAAAAATCAAGGACAAACGTTCCGTTTTTATAGTTTGTATTTTTGCGGCTGGTTTAAGCGACCAGTTTTTTGTTTATAAAAGGGAAGAAATCTATGAAATTTATCAGCGGAAAAAAATTAAGCATGACTCAGATTTGGAGCGGCGATAAAGTGGTCGGCGTCACGCCCGTGGCAGCCGGTCCTTGCGTTATCACTCAGGTCAAAACTAAGACCCGAGACGGCTACGAAGCTTTGCAGTTAGCTTATGGCGTGCGCAAAGCTAAAAATATCAAAAAGCCGCAGCTTGGCCATGTCAAGAATTTAAATATTACACCGGCGCACCTCAGAGAATTCCGCACGGATAAGTCCGCGGATTTTAAAGTCGGTGATGTCGTCACGGTGGGAACTTTTAAAGTCGGCGATATTATCAACGTGACGGCGACTTCCAAGGGTAAAGGTTTTCAGGGCGTGGTCAAACGCCATCATTTCCATGGTTTTCGGAAAACGCACGGCAATAAAGATCAGGAAAGAATGGGCGGTTCCATCGGTCCGAAAGGTCCGGCGCACGTTTTTAAAGGTATGCGCATGGGCGGCCGCATGGGCGGCGAAAGAGTGACCACGACTAATTTAGAAATTGTGAAGATTGATGAAGCGAATAATATTCTATTTATCAAAGGCGCGGTTCCGGGTGCAATTACGGGTTTAGTGCTCATCGCCGGCGTCGGTGATTTGCAGGTTAATTTACAGCCGACTGCTCCGATTGTTCCGGAAATTACCGAAGCTCCAGCGGAAGTTATTGATACGCCGGTAGAAACACCAGCCGAAGCTACCGTGGCGCCAGTGGAAACAGCTCCCGTCGTTGAAGTAAAAACGGAAACAGCGGAACCGATTACCGTCGAAGCCAAGTAATTCATAAATTAGTAATTGCCTTATATATGTCATTAAAGATAAAAGTCTATAATCAAACCGCGGAGGCCGTTAAGGATTTGGAATTAAGCGCCAAGATTTTTGGCGTTAAGCCGAATAATGAATTATTGCATCAGGCCATGGTCGCGCAAATGGCCGCCCAGCGCCAAGTCTTAGCTAACACGAAAGATCGCAGCGAAGTGCGCGGCGGCGGCAAGAAGCCTTGGAAACAAAAGGGTACTGGCCGGGCGCGCGTCGGCTCCAGCCGTTCGCCGTTATGGCGCGCCGGTGGTGTCACTTTCGGGCCGACCAAAGATCGCAATTTCAAAGTCAAGATCAATCAGAAAATGAAACAGAAGGCGATTTTTATGGCTTTATCCGATAAGGTGACGGAAGGGACTTTAGTAATTTTAGATAATCTGGAATTTAAAGAATATAAAACCAAGCAGTTTAATACGATGTTATCCGCGTTAGAAAAAAAAGTTTTAAAAAATGAGCGGCGCAATATCTTAGTCGTCAACGAAGCGAAAAATGAAAAGACCAAATACTCCGGCCGCAACCTCGTCGGCGTGAAGATGATAAATTTAGAAAATATCAATTTAATCGATTTGTTAAATTATAAAAATTTACTGCTTACGGAAAACGCGGTTAAAGTATTAACTGATCGTTATCAGAAATAATAATATGGCTTTATTCGGCAATAAAAAAGAAACTAAAGACCCCAAGAAAGCGGCGGCCCCGGCCGGCCAGCCAGCTGTTAAAAAAGCGGCCCCAGTGAAAGCTGTTGCCAAAGTGCCAGCGGCTCCCGTTAGCATGCAAGAGCTCTACACCCAGCCCGCCAAAACCGTGAAGACTACCAAAACTGGCGAGGCTAAAACCGTGTCTTTGGGCAAACATGAAAATTCGTACCGGATTTTGATTAAACCGCTGGTGACGGAAAAAGCGAGTAATCAAGGGGCGGTTAATAAATACGTTTTTGTGGTTAATAAAAATGCGAATAAAATTTCCATCGCTAAGGCGATTCACGCCACTTTCGGCATTAAGCCGATTAAAGTTAATGTCATCAGTTCTGAAGGAAAATATGTGACGCGCGGCAAGATTCGCGGCCAGCGTAAGGACTGGAAGAAGGCGATTGTCACTCTGCCGAAGGGTGAAACGATTAAGATTTACGAAGGAGTTTAAGCTTTTTATATAATTGGCAACTAAAATATGGGCATCAAAAAAGTAAAAGCGAATACACCGGGCAGACGTGAAGCTACTTTTGACGATTTTAAAGATCTGACGCGCTTTGCGCCGGAAAAAAGTTTAGTCAAGATTAGACGACGTCGCGGCGGCCGCAATTCCCAAGGTAAGATTACCATCCGCCATCACGGCGGCGGCGCCAAGCGTTATATGCGTATAATTGATTTTAAACGCGATAAATATGACGTTCCGGCCGTGGTTGCCTCCATTGAATATGATCCGAATCGCGGCGCGCGTTTGGCTTTATTGCATTACGTCGACGGCGCCAAGAGCTATATTACCGCCCCGATTAATTTGAAAGTCGGCGACCGGGTGATGAGCTCCCGCCAGTTGATTGAAATAAAAACCGGCAACGCGTTGCCTTTACAGTTTATTCCGGCTGGCTTAGCGGTAAGCAGCGTGGAGATGGAACCGGGCCAAGGCGCGAAAATCGCCCGCGGCGCCGGCAACTTAGTTTATGTCATGGGTGTGGAAGGGAAATATGCGCAGTTAAAAATGCCGTCCGGTGAAATCCGCTTGGTGAAGAAGGAATGCTTATGCACCGTCGGCCAAGCCAGTAATCCGGACAAGCGCCACATTTCTTTGGGCAAAGCCGGACGCAGCCGCCACTTGGGCATCCGTCCGACGGTCCGTGGCACGGCCATGAATCCGGTTGATCACCCGCACGGCGGCGGTGAAGGCAAGCAGTCCATCGGTCTGCGCCACCCGAAGACCATGTGGGGCAAACCGGCCTTAGGCGTCAAGACGAGAAAGAAGAGACGCTCCAACCGTTTAATAATTAAGAGAAGAGCTAAACGAAAATAATATATGTCCAGAAGTTTAAAAAAAGGACCCTACATTAATCAGCGCCTTTTGAACAAAATCAAAAATCTGCGACCTGGCGACAAGACTACCATCTTGAAAGTTTGGGATCGCGCCGCAACGATTACCCCGGAAATGGTCGGTTTTACTTTGGGCGTGCATAACGGCCGGGTCCACGTGCCCGTTTATATCGTGGAAAATATGGTCGGCTACCGTTTGGGCGAATTCTCGCATACCCGGAAATTCGTGGTCCATGGCGGCAAGATGGCGAAAACGCAGGCCACCGATGCTAAAAAATAATCACACACAAATATGGAAGTTAAAGCGAATTTAAAACATTTAAGGATGTCGCCGCGGAAGGCCCGCTTGATGATTGATGTTATCCGTTTAATGCCGGTGGACAAGGCTTTGGATCAGCTGAAGTTCGCCAATAAATTGGCGGCCGAGCCGATTGCCAAGCTGATTAATTCAGCCATCGCCAACGCGATTAATACTTATAGTTTAGAACGCGACAATTTATATATTAAGGAAATCCGTTCGGATGAAGGCGTGATGTTGAAACGCTGGATGCCGCGCGCCCATGGCCGAGCGACCGCCATCAGAAAACGCGGCTGTCATATCTCTTTGGTTTTAGGCGAGCTTAAGGCGAGCGTGGCAAAAGAGAAGAAAACGGTGAAGGTCGCCGAACCGGTCAAGCTGGAGAAGCTGGCCAAGGAAGGCGAAAAGAACGCGGCGAAGAACGCGCTTAAGACGGATAAAGAAACAGGCAAAAAAACGGCTGGCAACAAAACAAAAATGTTCCGCCGCAAAGCCGGTTAATAAATAAACAGTATTTATATGGGTAAACAAGTAAATCCAAAAGCACTCCGTTTAGGCATTACCAAGACTTGGCCGTCTGTCTGGTTTGAGCGTGGCGACAAATATATCGCCAACATCAAGCAGGATATCGGCGTCCGCAAATATCTGATTAGAGAATTTAAGGAAGCGGGCACGGACAAGGTGGAAATCGTGCGCAGTTTGAATAAAATTGAAATAAATTTGACGACTGCCAAGCCGGGCTTGATTATCGGCCGCGGCGGCAGTGGCGTGGAAGATTTAAAAAAGAAATTACATACGATGTTTTTAAAAAGTTTCCGACCGGGTGAAATCACTCTGAACATCAAAGAAGTCAGCCGTCCGAATTTGAGCGCCCAGATTATGGTGCAAACCATGATTTTGGAAATCGAGAAGAGAACTCCTTTTCGTAAAGTGATGAAACAGTCGCTCGGCAAGATCGAGCGGGCTGGCGCTTTAGGCGCCAAGATTGTCATCGGCGGCCGTTTGAATGGCGCGGAAATTGCCCGAACCGAGAAATTAGTCTGGGGCAAAGTGCCGCTGCAGACCCTGCGAGCCGATATTGATTATGCCCGCGGCGCGGCGCATACCACTTATGGCGCCATCGGTATCAAAGTCTGGATTTATAAAGGCGAAGTGTTTGCCAAAGATAAAGAGAAAAAAGGCGAAGTCATCGCCGAGTAAGGCTAATAAGTATTAAAGTTTTCCATCAATATGTTAATGCCCAAGAAAACCAAATGGAGAAAAGACCAGAAGCGTCGCCGCGGCGGCAAAGCTAGTCGTTATCTGGATATCAGTTTCGGCAGCTATGGCCTGAAAAGTCTGGGTGCCCACTGGGTTTCGGCTCGCCAAATTGAAGCAGCTCGCCGCGTCATGACTAAATACGTCAAGAAAGGCGGTAAAATTTGGATTCGCATTTTTCCGGATAAACCGGTCACCGCGCACGGCGGCGAAATGCCCATGGGTAAAGGTAAAGGCGCCGTCGATTACTACGTCGCGATCGTCAAGCCGGGTATGATCATGTTTGAAATGGAAGGCCTGGATAAGGCGACCGCCAAGAAAGCGATGGAACTGGCGAGCCATAAACTGCCGCTCAAATGCCAGTTTGTCAGCAAAGAATAATTAAAGAAACAGTAAAAATATATGGATTTCAAAGAACTTAAAACTAAAGACCAGGCAACTCTCAAGCAGTTGTTAGATGCGGCCAAAGAGAAATTGCGCGATCTGCGTTTTAAAGATTCCAACAAACAACTCAAGAATATCCGGGAAATCAGAGTGACCAAACAGGAAGTCGCGCAAATTTTAACGTTATTAAATAAGCAAAAATAATATGACCACCGTTCAGAAAACTATCAACCGAAAATTCCAGGGCGTCGTGGAAAGCAATAAGAATGATAAGACGATCGTCGTTAAGGTGGAATCCGTTAAAAAACATCCGAAATATCAGAAACGATACGTCCAGAGCCGCCGCTATAAGGTCCATGACGAAAAGAACCAATATCGCCCGGGCGATAAGGTTACTTTTGTGGAATGCCGGCCGCTGAGCCGGGATAAGAGATGGCGCGTAATAAATAAAGATTAAATAATTATATGGTTCAGGTTCAAACATATTTGAAAGTCGCTGATAATTCCGGTGCCAAAGAAGTGCAATGCATCCGGGTCTTGGGCGGTTATAAGAAGCGCTACGCGCGCGTCGGCGATATTATCGTGGCCGCGGTCAAAAGCGCCGCGCCGCATGCCGCGGTTAAGAAAAGCGATGTTGTGAAAGCGGTCATTGTTCGTACCAAGAAAGAAATCCGCCGGGCCGACGGCTCCTATCTGCGCTTTGATGATAACGCCTGCGTGATTATCACTGATATTGAGAAAAAAGAACCGAAAGGAACCCGTATTTTCGGGCCGGTCGCGCGGGAAATCCGCCACGCCGGTTTCGTGAAGATCGCCTCCTTAGCGCCGGAAGTTTTATAAATACCGCCCAAGAAATATATGAATATCAAAAAGAACGACAAAGTAAAAATTTTAAGCGGTAAAGACCGCGGCAAAATCGGTAAAGTTTTGCAAGTTATGCCGCAGGAAGGCCGGATCAGCATTGAAGGCCTGAATCTGCTTATTAAGCATCTGCGCCCGCGCCGCGAAGGCGAAAAGGGACAGCGGATTGAGTTTCCCGCTTTTATTAATGTTTCCAATGTCGCTTTAGTTTGCGAGAAATGCGGCCGCCCGACACGGGTCGGTTATAAAATGTTAAAAGTGGACGGTAAAAAAGACAAAAAAGTCCGCGTCTGCCGCAAATGCGGCGAGACCATCGAGTAATTAAATTTATATGAGATTAAAAGAAAAATATAAAAAACAGATTGTGCCGAAAATGGAAGAGAAATTCGGATTCAAGAACGACATGCTCGTGCCCCGTCTGAATAAAGTGGTGATTAACGTCGGTTTCGGCGCGCACGCCAAAGAAAAAGAATTCATGGCCAGCGTGGAAAAAGGTTTGGCGAGCATCAGCGGTCAGAAACCAGTTTTTGCGGCGGCCAAGAAATCTGTATCCGCTTTTAAGATTCGGGAGGGCATGGTTATCGGCGCCAAGGTGACTTTACGCGGCCAGCGGATGTACGACTTTGTGGATAAGCTGGTAAATATTTCTTTCCCCCGCGTCCGGGATTTTCGGGGCATCAGCGATAAAGCCGTGGACCGCAGTGGTAATTTAACCGTCGGTTTTAAGGAATATGCTTCTTTTCCGGAAATTAAAGCGGAAGACGTGGATAATCTTTTCGGCCTGGAAATCTGTTTGGCCACTTCCGCCAAGAACCGTGAGCAAGGTCTGGAGCTTTTCCGTTTGATCGGTTTCCCGTTTAAAAAAGACAGCAAATAATTTAAATACTATGGCAAGAACAGCTTTAATCGTCAAAGCAAAAAGAAAACCGAAATTTTCCAGCCGCACCATTCATCGTTGCTGGCGCTGCGGCCGCGGCCACGGCTATATGCGCGATTTCAAATTGTGCCGCATCTGTTTTCGGGAATTGGCCGATAACGGCGATCTGCCGGGCATCAGAAAATCCAGCTGGTAATAAAATTTTATTTAAATAAAAATATGATGGATCCCATAGCAGACATGTTTACAAGAATCAGAAACGCCTCCGCGGTTAAAAAAACGGAGATTGTTTTGCCGTTGTCCAAATTAAAATATGAAGTTGCCAAAATTCTGGAAGCGGACGGCTGGATTAAGAAAGCGACCATTGTCCCGGGCGGCTTGAACGGACGCCGGAGCAGTTTTGACGAACTGAAATTGGAATTGAAATATAAAAAGAACGGTAAAGCGCATATTGAAGAGATTAATCGGATTAGCCGGCCCGGACTGCGCATTTATGTTTCTAAGGAAGAAATCCCGACGGTTTTGAATAATTACGGCATGGCCATCATTTCCACTTCCCGCGGGCTCATGACTAACAAAGAAGCGAAGAAACAGAAGATCGGCGGCGAAGTCTTAGGGGAAATTTTTTAATCATCATTTATTATTACTTATATGTCACGTTTAGGAAAATTACCAATTAAATTACCGGCCGGCACCCAAGTGGCGTTAAATGCGTCCCAAATATCTTTTAAAGGGCCGAAAGGCGAGTTGAGCTTTGCGCTTCACCCGCTGATTGAAGTCAAAGTGGTTGATAATGAAGTCCTGGTTACGCCCAAAGATCGAGCCGCGAAAAACGCCAGCGCTTATTGGGGTTTGATGTGGAGCTTGGTCAGAAACGCCGTCCAAGGCGTGAGCGTCGGTTTTTCCAAGAAATTGGAAATTAACGGCGTCGGTTACCGCGCCGCCGTGGCGGGTAATAAGCTGAACATGAGTTTGGGTTTTTCCCATCCTGTAGTATTTCCATTACCGGCGGGCGTGACGGCTCTGGTTGAAGGCAATGTGATTACTTTAAGCGGCGCCTCGAAAGCGGTCATCGGCGAAACGGCGGCCCAGATCAGAAAGATTCGGAAGCCGGAACCGTATAAAGGTAAGGGTATCAAATACAGCGACGAAATTATCAGACGCAAAGCCGGTAAGTCGGCGGCGAAAGGTAAATAAACTTCAGTTAAATAAGTAATTATATGGATAAAAATAAAGCCAAACAGGAACAGCAAGCGCGCCGGCATAACCGGGTGCGCGCCAAAGTCACGGGAACGCCGGCGCGTCCGCGTCTTTCGGTTTTTCGTTCCAATCAGGGGATGTTCTTGCAGTTAATCGATGATTTGAATCAGAAAACTTTAGCCAGCGCCGGTGTCAAAGAGATCAAGCAAAAAACGACTAAGACGGATTTGGGACATGCCCTAGGCCTGCTCATCGCCGAGAAAGCGAAAGCGCAGAAAATCAGCCGCGTAGTCTTCGATCGCAGCTCTTACCGTTATCATGGCCGCGTTAAGGCGGTGGCGGAGGGAGCGCGCGCCGGCGGCCTGGAACTATAATTTTAATTTGGGGATATATAATTAATTAGATATATGGCAGATAAAAAAATACAACAGGCCACGGATCAGACTAAAGGTGCAGCCAAAAGTTCCGAGACCGGCGCGGCCGCCACTATTGCTAAGGATATTTACGGCAGCGGTCGTCGCGAAGGCGGACGCCAGCAGGGCGGAGCCGGCGGACGCGGACCGCGTCGCGGCGGAAATGACCGCCGAGATGATCGCGGTAAGGACGAAATGGAACAGCGCATTTTGGAAGTCGCCCGGGTCACTCGTGTTATGGCTGGCGGCAAAAGAATGAATTTTCGCGCTTGCGTCGCTTTGGGCGATAAAAAGGGCACCGTGGGCGTCGGCTTAGGCAAAGGCGCCGATGTAACCATGGCCGTCAATAAGGCTGTTAATCGGGCGAAAAAGAATATGGTAACCGTGCCGATGATTAATGATACGATTCCCCATGAAGTTCGGCATAAGCTGGGCGCGGCGATGTTAATGTTCAAACCGGCCAAGAAGGGCAGAGGGGTTATCTCCGGCGGCGTAGCCCGCGTAATTTTGGAATTGGCCGGTGTCAAAAATATCACTACCAAGGCCTTAGGTTCCAAGAATAAGATCAATAATGCCCGCTGTACGATTGAAGCTTTAAGAAAATTGCGTCCGGTGGAAAAAGCCGCGGCTCCGATTGTTAAAGAAGATAAAAAATAAATTATATGTTATCACTTAATACGATTACTAAAGCCAAAGGCTCGGCGCAGAAGAACAAGCGCGTCGGTCGCGGTAACGCTTCCGGCCACGGTACTTATAGTACTCGCGGCTTGAAGGGACAGAAGTCCCGCTCCGGCGTTTCCGGCTTGAAGAAATTAGGCATGCGCAAACAACTGCTCTCGATTCCTAAGTTGCGCGGTTTTCGTTCCCTTAATCCCAAGAATCAAGTCGTGAGCATCAAAGCGATCAATCGTCATTTTAAAGATAACGAAATAGTCAGCCCGACAACTCTATTCGCCAAGGAACTCATCGCGCGCGTTGATTTACCGGTAAAAATACTGGGTAAAGAAAAATTAACCGTGTCCGTAAAAATGGAGAACGTCAAAATGAGCGACGGCGTCAAGTCACAGATCAAATAAATAGAACTATATGTTCGATAAACTTGAACAAATTTGGAAAGCTAAGGATTTACGAAACAGCTTGCTTTTTGTTTTAGGCATGCTGGTGATTTTTCGTTTGGCCGCCCACATCCCGATTCCCGGTGTTAATGAGGCGGCGTTGAAAAGCTTATTCGCCTCCAATCAGATTTTAGGCCTGATGAACTTATTTTCCGGCGGTGGCATGGAAACTTTTTCTATTGTCATGATGGGTGTCGCTCCTTATATTACTTCCTCCATTATTTTTCAGCTTCTGGGCATGATTGTTCCGTCTATTGAAGAAATGCAGAAAGAGGAATCCGGCCGCCAGAAAATCAATATGTGGACGCGTTGGTTAACCGTTCCTTTGGCGGCTTTGCAAGCTTATGGCATGATCACTCTATTGCAGCGCGGCTCGGCCGGTATTTTAGGTAATATTACGCCTTTTGACTATCTAGCCATGATCATTACCATCACCGCCGGTTCTATTTTTTTAATGTGGATCGGGGAATTAATTTCCGAAAAGAAAGTCGGTAATGGCATCTCCTTATTAATTTTTGCCGGCATCGTTTCCCGTTTGCCGACCGTTATTCAACAACTAATCGTTACTTTTGACCAGACGCAACTATATTTACTTTTAGGCATGACGATTATCGCCATTATTACAGTGGTCGGCGTTGTAATTATCAATGAAGGCCAGCGCAATATTCCGGTCCAGTACGCGCGTCAGATTCGCGGCAACCGTTCCTATGGCGGCACTAGCACCCATTTGCCTTTACGCGTTAATATGGCCGGTGTCATCCCGATTATTTTCGCCATTTCCGTGGTTTTGTTTCCATCGATGATTGCGCAGTTCTTGATTCACGCCAAAACCGCTTGGATTGCCAATGCGGCCACTGGTACCATCAGTTTATTCAATAATCAATTATTCTACGGCATCATCTATTTCTTATTGGTCTTCGCTTTCACCTATTTTTATACGGAAGTTATTTTCCATCCGGCACAGATCGCCGAAAACTTGCAGAAGCAGGGGGGATTTATTCCCGGTATTCGTCCTGGTAAAGCAACCAGCGATTATTTGGGTTATACCACCCATAAGATTATCTTGGTCGGCGCTTTATTCTTGGGCATCATCGCCATCCTGCCGCTCATTGTCCGCTATTTTTCCGGCATCCAGTCCTTGGCCATCGGCGGCACCAGTCTGCTCATTGTCGTCTCCGTGGTGATTGAAACCGTGAAGCAGATTGAATCCCAGCTCACGATGCGGGAGTACGATGGACTCTAAACTATAAATTTTTACTAAAAATGAAAGGAAGCCCGGTAAATAACCGGGTTTCTTTTATTTTTTGGCGATTTTGTGATATTATAGGGGTATAAATAGCTAAATTAATTAAATTGGCAATCATATGGACTTAAAAGACGTGACCAAGGATTTGACCGACCAGAGCGCTTATCGCATCCGTCAGCGCTTCCAGGAAATGATGCGGACCAATCCGCACTATAAGAACCTGGACCAAGCTAATCAGGAGCTGATTTTGAACCTAATCGAGAAATGCAAGGAAAAAATGATGCATGGGATTAAGCCCTCGTCCTACACGATTAGAGAAGACATGTATAATTTGTATGAACATCGTTTGAAGCTGGGTTTGACCTATAATGACCTGGATCAGATCAGAGATTTACTGCTGAGTTTTAAAGAATAATTATTATGGATTTAAATAAAGTTTTATCAACTGGCGCCGATTTTCATACCACGGGCGCCGGTAATATCCATCATCAACTGTCCCAGCTGACTCTGGCCGGCAAGGATCAGAATTTGCGGCGTTATAAAGAGGTCATTGCCGGCGCTCTGGGAACCAATGCCCTGAAGATTAGACGGTCTAATTTCGGTTATCAGACGCAGCGGGAAGTCATTGGAAAAATAAAAGAGGAAGTCAAAAAACAAGGACAGTCCATGACTCTGAGCGAGGTCAGAAATTTAAAGGAAATCGTTAAACATTATGGTACAGCAGGTGCTATTCACCATGAAGCAGCGGAGATAAGTGAAGCTCAAGGCGGCGGCGTTAAATCAGAAGCAACGAGCATTGAGGAAGGCTTGGAGGCGAAAATGGCGGCGCGACAAGCCGTCAAAGCCGGCGTCCGGCCCAATCAGCCCATGGCTAAAATTAATCGCGTCTTGGCGAATGAAGCGTCTCCGGAGAATCAGTCTTTCTCGCCCTACGACCGCGCCTCGCATCAAGAGGAAGTGAAGCGGGTAGTGGCGATCGGCCAGGTCAGACGGCCCGGAGTGGCCGCGCCCGATGATCCGAGGAGCCAGCGAGATTCCCACGGCACCGGTCTGGCCACGGGCGATTCCCATATTACCGGTCTGGCCACGGGTGATTCCCACGGCACGGGTCTGTCTAGTAATCGGCGTTTAGGTATGGGACTGAAAGATTCAACCGGATCGAAAAATAGTAATTTGCCACCCACGCGGCCGCCGCGGATTTCCCTGGCCGCTTAATTTTAATCAGTCAATAAACTATGTTTGTCAGTTTTCTCGTCGTCGTTGTCGGACTATGCTTGTTTGAAATTATTTCCAGCGTGGATAACGCCGTGGTTAACGCCCATGTTTTAAAAACCTTGCCGGACAAATACCGGAAAATATTTTTATTCTGGGGTTTGCTGTTCGCCGTCTTTGTCGTTCGCGGCGTTTTGCCTTTTATCATTGTGTGGATCGCCAATCCGGATTTATCGATTTGGCAGGTGGTGACCGCAACTTTTTCCGGCGGCGAAGCGATTAAGGAATATCTGGACAAATCCAAGCCGCTGCTCCTTTTAGGCGGTGGCATCTATTTGTTTTTTATATTTTTATCCTGGCTTTTTCTGGAAGAAAAAAAATATGTTTTTTTCGTGGAAGGTTTTATCCATCGCCAAAGTGCTTGGTTTTATGCCTTTGCCTCGCTGGTGACGGTCGGCGTCGTTTATTTTTCCTTAAAATTAAATCCGGTCTTAGCCTTGGCCGCCACCATCGGTGTCTCCGCCTTTTTTATCACCGACGGCTTTAAAAGGAACGCTGAAGAAAACGAAAAGAAGCTGTTCAATCCGAAGATGAGCGCCTGGAGCAAGATTATTTATTTGGAAATCCTGGACGCTTCTTTTTCCATTGACGGCGTGATTGGGGCGTTCGCTTTTACCCTGAGCGTACCTTTAATCATTCTGGGTAACGGCCTGGGAGCGCTGGTCGTTCGAGAGCTCACGGTCCGTGGTGTTAATTTAATCAACAGCCTGGTCTATTTGAAGAACGGGGCGATGTATGCGATCGGATTTTTAGGAGCCATTATGATAGCCGAGGCGTTCGGCCATGAATATCCTTTCTGGCTGGCGCCTTTGAACGTTTTTGTCCTCTTAGGCATTTTTTTATTCTTATCTATCAGGGCGAAGAAAAAAATTGAAGAGAAAAAAGCCTAAAATAAATATTATTTATGATCTACAATAAATCAATCGCGGAAATACAGATGATTAGGGAAGGCGGACGCCGTCTGTCCCTTATTTTGTCGCGTCTTCTCAAGGAAGTGAAACCTGGCGTGATGACCGGCGCCCTGGAAGATTTGGCGGAGCGCTTGATCAAGGAAGTCGGCGGCCGTCCGTCATTCAAAAATTATCCCATGGGCGGAAAATTAATTTTTCCCTCCGCGCTTTGCGTTTCCATCAATAATGAAGTGGTCCACGGCAGCGCCTTACCCTCGCGTTTGATTAATGAAGGCGACATCGTTGATCTGGATATCGGTATGGAGTGGCCGATTACCAAGGACTTGCAGGAGAAATATCAGGCGCCGCTTAATCCGCATTCCCAGCTTGGCGGTTTTTATACCGATATGTGCGCGACGGTCGGAGCCGGGAAAATCAGTCCGGAAATGAAAAAACTCCTGCGCGTGACCGAAGAGGCTCTTTATTTGGGCATCAAGCAGGCGAAGCCCGGCCGGACGATTAACGATATCGCCCGCGCCGTGGAAACCCACGCGGAAAACCAGGGTTATGGCGTGGTCCGCGATTTGGTCGGCCATGGCGTCGGCTACTTCGCCCATGAGGAACCGGATGTTTTCAATTTTACAATCAAAGAAAGTTCGCCGGATAATATTGTTTTGCAGCCGGGCATGGTCATCGCCATCGAGCCGATGATTAATCAAGGCGGCTGGCGGGTCAAGATTGCCAGTAACGGGTATACAGTTTTAACGGCCGATGATTCTTGGAGCGCTCATTTTGAGCACACCGTGGCCATTACCGAGAAGGGCGCTTTAATTTTAACGAAATAATATGTCTGTAAAAATATTAGACCAAGATGTTGCCGATTCCGCCGCGGAGTTAGCCTCCGTCGCGGACACAAATTTAAAAAAATATTTAGGTCTTGACTGGGGCGAGAAAAGAATCGGTTTGGCTTTGGCCGACAGCGAAACGGAAATCGCTTTGCCACTGGCCACGGTTGCGACTCTGGCGGAAGTGCTGGCGATTATTGAAAAAGAAGAAGTCACGAACATTGTGGTCGGACGGCCGCAGAAAATGAGCGGCGCCGTGGCCGACAATCAGGCCTGGAAGGAATTTGTCCGCCTCTTAGAGGAACGCTCCGGGCGCGCGGTGACTTTTTTCGATGAGCGTCTGAGCAGCTTGGCGGCCGATGCTTTAAGCGGGACGGATAAAGAAAAAGCGCCCCGCGATGAAGTGGCGGCCACAATTATCCTGCAGGATTATCTGGATCGCGTTTAAGGATCCTGACAATATGGACGAAACAAAAAATACGAGCGCCCTGATTTTAGACCGCCGGCCCTATCGCGAAAGCGACAGCTTAGTGACGGTCTATACCCGGAAATTCGGTAAGCAAATTTTGGTGGCGCGCGGGACGAAAAAACTGCGCTCCAAGCTGGCGGGCCATATCGAGCCGATCAGCCGGGTGGACATTATGATCGTGCGCGGCAAGAAGCTGGATTATATCGGGGCCGCGACCATGCAAGACGCTCACGCGGAGTTGAAAAAGGATTTGAATAAATTATATTTTTCCGGCCGGGCGATAGCGTGGTTCAAGCGTTTGGTCAAAGAGAATCAAGCTGACGAGCGCTTGTGGTTTTTACTGTCCGAGTGGCTAAAAGTCGTTAATGATTATCCGGCCGCGGCTTTCAGTAAAGAGAACGGAGAACTGCTGTTCTCGTTCTTCGCCTTAAAACTGCTAACCGAGCTCGGCTATCAACCGGAATTGGCTCATTGTTTGGTTTGCGGACAGTCGATCAAAGCGGGCCGGAATTATTTTGATTTTAAGAGCGGTCGCATAATCGGCGGCGAATGCTGGCCGGAACAAGGCTCAGCGGAACACGCCAGTAATGAGATTTCAATAATTTCCGACAATGGCCTGAAAATCATGAGATTTATCCTGTCTCATGAACTGGCCAGCAGCCGTAAACTGAAGCTTGATAAAAAATCAATTAAAGAATTAGCGGTCTTCGTGACCCGTTTATTAGAGTTTAATAGTTAAGCCCGGGCCAGAGAAAAAGACTTTGTTGGCCGTCAAAAAGAGGGAGCGCCCCAGGGGCAGCTCCTTTTTCTAAAACTAAGGATTTTTTATTTTAAATTAGCTGAAATAATGGATAGGCCAAGGTCTTTACGATTTCTTGATAAAATACTTAAAATCAGTTAATATTTAGGGAGACAATATTTGTCTATTTTACATTAATTCCAGCTCAAACCGGGCGGGGAATTTATTTGCTTATATGTCAAGAATCTTAATCGCGGAGGCGAAAAAACAAATGGTCGGGGCGGTGGTTTTAGCCGGTTTTGTCCGTAATCTGCGCGCGCATAAGGGCGTAATTTTTGTGGATCTGAAAGACCTCTCCGGCCAGATGCAGGTTGTTTTTTCCGCGGACGGACCAGATGCCTTTCAAGCAGCGGAGAAACTGACTTTAGAAAGCGTCATTGAGGTTAAGGGCGAATTGCAAGCCAAGCCCCTTAAAAAAGGAGAGACGCTGGCGGATTATGAACTGGGCGTCAAAGAACTAAAAATTATTTCTCTGGCGAACGAGAATTTGCCGATTCCGGTCTTGGATAAAGCCGATAACGAAGCTAATTTGGACAATCGTCTGGACTGGCGCTGGCTGGATTTGCGCCGCGACGAGAATCAATTGATATTTAAGACCTGGACTAAGTTGGAAGAAGGTTTCCGCGAATATTTTAAACAGAATGATTATCTGCAAATTTATACGCCTTATCTCATGAGCACGGCCTCGGAAAGCGGTTCGGAAGTTTTTGAGATAAAATATTTTGATCGCAAAGCCTATTTGTCGCAGTCCCCGCAATTCTATAAGCAGATGGCCATGGCTTCGGGTTTAGAAAAGGTTTTTATGTTCGGTCCGGTTTTCCGCGCCGAATTATCTTTCACGACGCGCCATGTCACGGAGTTTACCGGTTTGGACTTTGAGGTTTCTTATGTAGATTCTCATTTTGAGATCATGGCGATTGAAGAAGATCTGCTGATCGCCGGTTTCCAAAAAGTGAAAACAGACCTGGGCTTGGATATTGCCATACCGGTTAAGCCTTTCCCGAAAATTACTTTCGCCGAAGCGAAAAAGAAACTGCTGGCGGCCGGTATCAAAAGCGAAAAAGAATTTGATTTTTCCACGGAAGAAGAAAAAATGCTGGGTGAAATATTTAAGCAGGAAGCCGGGCATGATTTTGTTTTCGTGACCGACTACCCGATTGAAGCGCGCCCTTTTTATCACATGTACCATGAAGATAATCCGAAATTAACCAAGAGTTTTGACTTGTTCTATAAGGGCCTGGAAATTACCACCGGCGCGATTCGGGAACATCGGGTGGAGATTTTGGAAAAACAGGCGCTGGCCAAGGGCATGAACTTGGAAGAGCTGAAAGATTATTTGAATTTTTTCCGCTGGGGTTGTCCGAACCACGGTGGCGTCGGTATCGGACCGGATCGTATCGTTATGAAAATGCTCAACCTGAGCAGTATCAAGGAAGTGCGTTTTCTGCCGCGCGACGTCAAGCGTTTAACTCCGTAAAATTATTTTATGTCTATAGTTTTAATCAAATCACTCTACCGCGACTCGGCTAAATACCTTAACCAGACGATTAGCGTCTCCGGCTGGGTGCGGACGGTGCGGTCAGCCAAGGACTTCGGTTTTATTGAGCTCAATGATGGCTCGTTTTTTAAGGGTCTGCAGATTGTTTTTGCTTCTGACTTGCCAAATTTTTTCGAGATTGAAAAAACGACTATCGGTTCGGCTCTGGAAATCAGCGGCCAGTTAGTCGCGTCGCCGGCGGCTGGCCAGTCTTTTGAATTGAAAGCGGCGACCATCAAGATTATCAACCTGGCCGAGGCCGATTATCCATTGCAGAAGAAGAAGCACAGTTTTGAATTTTTACGGACGATCGCCCATTTGCGCGGCCGGAGCAATACTTTTTCCGCGATTTTTCGTTTGCGTTCGACGCTGAGCTATGCGATTCATAAATTTTTTCAGGAGGAAGGCTTCGCTTACATCCACACGCCGATTATTTCCACGAGCGACGCCGAAGGGGCGGGCGAAATGTTTCAGGTGACGACGCTGGATTTGAAAAATCCGCTCAAAGATACGCAAGGAGGAGTCGATTACGGCCAAGATTTTTTCGGAAAAAAAGCGGGTCTAACGGTCAGCGGACAGCTTAACGCCGAAGCACTGGTCATGGGACTAAACAAAGTCTATACTTTTGGCCCGACTTTTCGAGCGGAAAATTCCAACACGACGCGGCACGCCTCGGAATTCTGGATGATGGAACCGGAAATGGCTTTTGCCGATTTAAACGATAATATGAATCTGGCGGAAAAGATGCTGAAATATTTAATCGCTTATATCTTGAAAGAATTGCCCGAAGAAATGGAATTTTTCAATAAATTTATCGATCAGGGGATCGCCGAGCGCTTGCATAATATTTTAAACTCGCAGTTCGCCCGGGTCGATTATAGCGAAGCGATTGAGATTTTAGAGAAGTCCGGCGAAAAGTTCGCTTATCCGGTCAAGTGGGGAATCGATTTGCAGACCGAACACGAACGCTATCTCACGGATAAGGTTTACCAGAAGCCGGTTTTTGTCATTAATTATCCCAAAGACATTAAGGCTTTCTATATGCGCTTGAACGAGGATGGGAAAACCGTGGCCGCGATGGATCTCTTGGTGCCGGGTATCGGGGAAATTGTCGGGGGCAGCCAAAGGGAAGAGCGCTTAGAGTTTTTAAAAAAACGGATGGCGGAGATGGGCCTCAAGGAGGCTGACTACGCTTGGTATTTGGATCTAAGAAAATATGGCTCGGTCAAACATGCCGGTTTCGGTTTGGGCTTTGAAAGACTGATTATGTATCTGTCCGGTATGGCCAATATCCGCGATGTCATTCCTTTCCCGCGGACGCCAAAGAATGCCGAGTTTTAAACGTTGATATGTCTTTACTATCCGATGCCATGCTTTTCTTTTTTATAATTTTACCCTTACCGGCGCTCTGGATAATCGCTATTATCCTCGCTGTTCGGGATGGGAACAATAATCATATGAACAACAAGCAAAACGCCAAGTACGCCTTTTATTATCTGCTCTCTCTGGCCGCCCTGATTTTTATGGCTTTATCGGTCGGGATGATTTTATTTACCATCATCGACAAGACGATTCCCGACGCCCTTAATTTTGGAAGCGGCAATTCCGACGGGATGCTGAAATTCGCCATTTCCGCCCTGCTTATTTCCGCCCCGATTTATTACCTGATTTTCGGCTTGATCAACCGCGGTTTGAAGAAAGAAGAAATCGCTAAAGATTCAGGCGTACGCCGCTGGCTGACCTACTTTACCTTGCTCGTCTCGGCGCTGATTATTTTAGGCGTCTTTATCGGCGTCATCAACACTTTCTTGTCCGGCAGCCTGAGCAGTCAATTCATCCTGAAATCCGTCGCGGTCTTCCTGATCTCGGCCATAGTTTTTTCTTTTTATTTCTATGACATTAAAAGGGAAGAGGTCGTGAAAAAAGACTTGGCCCTAAAAATATTTTTCTGGGCCACGTTCGCTATCGTGGCCGCGGTTTTCATTGCTTCTTGGTTTTTCGTGGAGTCGCCGAAGATCGCCCGGGAGCGCCGCTTGGATCAGATTCTCAGCAATAATATTTCCGGTCTGGAAAGCGCGATGAACACTTATTATATTGATAACAAGAAATTGCCGGAGACACTCGACGCGCTGAAAACGGATAAAAATATTTATCTGCCCGCGTCCTCCTTGCTTGATCCGGAAACGAAGAGCTTGATAGTTTACGAAAAGCTGACTGATCAGACTTTTCAACTCTGCGCCACTTTCCGTTTAGATTCAGCGCAGGATAATTATAACGGTTCTTATAACGGTTCCATGATGGTTTCTTATCCGGCCAGCGCCACTAACCATGCCGCCGGCTATCAATGTTTGGCGGGGACGCTTTACGCCGTTCCGGGTCTGCAGGCGCCGCTTAAAATATGATGGATTTTACGACTGAAAAATTTTCCGGCCCGTTGGGGATCTTGCTTTCGCTGATTGAAAGCGAGGAAATGGATATTACGGAAATCGCCCTGGCTAAAATTGCCGATCAGTATGTCGCTTATATCCGAAGCGCCTCGAATATTGATCCGGAGGAATTAGCGGATTTTTTGGTGGTGGCCGCCAAATTATTATATATCAAGTCTAAAGCCCTTCTGCCATATCTATTTTCCGCGGCCGAAGAAGAGGAAATTGACGATTTAGAAAAGCAACTGCGGATGTATAAAGAGTTTGTGCTGGCCAGCGGAAAAATCAAGGAGCAAATCGCGAAAAAAACTTTTTTATTCCTGCCGCCCTTAATCAAAAGCCGCCGCGCCCAATTCAATCTGCCGGTTTTTTCGCCGCCCGGCAAATTAACCGTTAGTCTGCTCCAGGAGCAGCTCTTGAAGATTATCGCCGGTCTGAAAAAGCAGCAGGAAGTGAAATTACCGGAAGCCCGGCTGGAGCCGAAAATCAGTATTGATGACAAAATCAGTTTAATCAAGAAATTATTGCTGGATAAAATCAGAGTTAATTTTTCAAAAATCCTGGCCGCGGCGCAGAGCCGGACCGAGGTGATCGTCTCTTTCTTAGCGGTCTTGGAACTGGCCAAGCAGAAAGAATTATTTTTTGATCAAGCGGAACTGTTCAGTGAAATTCATATCAGCCGTTTGCCCAATCAAAATTAATTATCAATATTTTTTATGACCCTAAAATCCCAATTAGAATCTCTGCTCTTCGTGGCGGTCCGTCCGGTGGCGCTGAAAGATTTGGCCTTGAGCGCGCAAGCGAAGCCCCAGGCCGTGGAGGAAGCTTTAACGGAATTAGCCGCTGACTACCAAACCAGCCAAGGCGGCTTGGCTTTGATTAAGAATAACGGGCAATATCAAATAACGACCAGAGCCGAGAACGCCCCGCTGGTGCAGGAATTCTTGAAAGACGAAACGACCGGGGAACTGTCCCAGCCGAGCTTGGAAGCCTTGACCATCATCGCCTACCGCGGTCCAATCGCCAAGTTGGAATTGGATCGTATTCGCGGCGTTAATTGCTCGCTGATCGTCCGTAATCTGCTACTGCGCGGCCTGATTGAAGAAAAGCATGATAAAAGCCAAGATGAATATTATTACACCGTGACGCATGATTTTATCCGTTTCCTGGGTATTTCCGCCGTGACCGATTTGCCGGATTACGACAAGCTGCATCAAGAGGAAAGCTTAACCTCCGTTTTAACGGCTGGCGCCCTTAATTAATTTATGGTTTTTTCCTGGTTATTTAATTTATTAGCTTTCTGGTTTTTTTTCCAAACCGGCTTGTCGGGTGCGCTTAATTCGGACGTCAATTTAATTTCTCTCAGCGCCGGCGCGACCGCCCCCGATATCAGCGTTGAACGGAGCGCCGTCCTGGCGGCGGATGACCGCTTTTTCTTCTGGTCCGGCCGCGGGGATGAAGTGCAGCCCATCGCCAGCATCACTAAACTGATGACCGCTTTGGTTTTTCTGGAAAATAATCCGGGCTGGGAAACAGTTTATAAGATTACGGCTGATGATCATGTGACGGGTGGACGTTTGAATCTGTTCTTGGGCGACCGAGTGACCGTCAAAAATTTATTCTATACCAGTTTAGTCGCGTCGGATAACGGGGCGACCATCGCCCTGGTCCATGCCACCGGCCTGAGCGAACCGGAGTTTGTTAAAAAAATGAATACTAAAGCGCTGTTTCTCGGCTTAGCCCATACCAAGTTCACGGATCCGGTTGGTTTAAGCGACGAGGACGTTTCCACAGCGCGCGAAGTGACCCTCTTGGCCCGAGCGGCTTTGAGTCATCAAGAAATCAGGCAAGCGACCAGCCAGACGGACTATGAGTTTACCACTTTGGATGGCAAAGCTATAAAAGTGGCGTCCACTGATTCGCTCTTGGCCGATTCCCAGAGCGGCGACATTCAGGTCCTGGGCGGCAAAACCGGTTATACGGAGAAAGCTGGTTATTGTTTCGTCGGCCGCTTTAAAGGTCCGGACGGCCGGGAAGTCATTTCCGCGGTTTTAAATGCCGCCAGCAAGAGTGATCGCTTTACCGAGAGCGAAACTTTAGTCAATTGGGTATTTAACAGTTTTAAAACGCCGAAATAGTCCAACCTTAATCTATGCCTGTAATTAATAATTTATACTTTCGTTTCCGTAATTTTTTTTCCACCCGCTGGCCGCAAGTTTATAGTTTTTGCGACCAACGGAAATCTTTTTTTAAGTTTCTGGTCGCCGGCTGTTTTTCCAGCGGCTCGGATTTGGTCTTTTTGTACATTCTGTTCGGCCTGTTTAATATGAGTATTGTTTTAGCCACCAGCGTCGCCTTCATCCTATCCTTTTTAATCAGTTTTGCTCTGCAGAAATTTTGGACTTTCCGCAACTACAGCCAGGACAAAGTGGCCAAGCAAATATTCTTGTATATTTTATTTGCTTTTGTCGGCCTTAATCTGAACGGCGTCTTCATGCATATCTTGGTCAACCGTTATAACGTCTGGTACCTCTTGGCGCAATTCATGGTAAATTTAGTCATTGGTTTCCTTAACTTTTTGACTTATAAGTTTATTATTTTTATAAATCCCAAAAATGAAATTAGAAGTGAAGAAAAAGCAATTAGCTGAAGCGCCGGCCCTGTGGTTGCGCCGCGCCGGATATACCTATATCGTGGATCGGACCGCAGACAAAGAAAGTTTTGTCCGGCGTTTGTCGCGCGATTTCTATCCCCGCTTCCATTTATACTGTGAAGAACGAAAAGACGAGCGCGCGGGCGAAGAGTTGGTTATTTTTAATTTGCACTTGGATCAGAAAAAGCCCGGCTATGAGGGCTATAGCCGCCATAACGCCGAATATGACGGGGAAGTGGTCGAGAACGAGATGGCCCGCTTGAAGAGCTTGCTTACCCCTGATTTTTTTAATTAATCTATGTCCCAATCCGAGGAAATAAAAGGAAAATTGGACATCGTGGAAGTGATTCGCGAGTATGTGCCGGTCAAAGCGGTCGGCGCGAATTTTCAGGCGCTCTGCCCATTTCATAACGAAAAGACGCCGTCTTTTGTGATTTCTCCGGATAAGCAAATCTGGCATTGCTTCGGCTGCGGCCGGGGCGGCGACGTGTTTGCTTTCGTCATGGAAAAAGAAGGGCTGGGATTTATGGAAACGCTGCGGCTCTTGGCGCCCAAGGCCGGCGTCGTCTTGAAGTATGAAGACGCGGCCGCCTATTCCCGCCGTAACCGGATCTTGGATATTTTGGAACTGGCCGGTAAATATTACGCCCATATCCTCGGGACGCCCCTGGGCCGTCCGGCCAAAGAGTATTTATTGAAACGCGATTTAAGCGAGGAGACAATTTCTGCCTGGCAGCTGGGCTATAGTCCGGACAGCTGGGACAGCCTCTATAAATTTTTGCAGGCCCGGCCGCTCAGCGGCGCGAAATATACGGACGAAGAAATATTCTTGGCCGGCCTCATCACTAAAAAAGAAGGCGGCCGCGGCTATTATGATCGTTTCCGGGACCGAATCATGTTTCCGATTTGGGACGCCAACAATAACCTAATCGCCTTTACCGCCCGCGTCAACCCGGCCAAAGAAAAGACCGAGAAAATGGGCAAGTACATCAACAGTCCACAATCTCAGGTCTATGACAAGAGCCGCGTTCTTTTCGCTTTGAATAAGGCGAAAAATAGCCTCCGGCAGGAAGATCTGGCCATTGTAGTGGAAGGGCAAATGGACGCCATCAGCTGCCACCAGCACGGCTTTATGAATGTTGTGGCTTCTTCGGGCACGGCCCTGACCACGGAACAAGTCAGCCTGATCAAGAGATTCACTAGTAATGTCGCTTTATGCTTCGATATGGACGATGCCGGGCAAATGGCCGCCGACCGGGGGATTAAAGAGGTGCTGGCCCAGGAATTAAATTTAAAGATAATTATTTTGCCCTTCGGCAAGGACCCGGATGAATGTTTGAAGAATAATCCGGCGGATTTTGCCCGGGCCAGCAAAGAAGCCAAACCGATGCTCGAATATTATTTGACCAAAATCAGCGCCGGTTTAGATTTAAGCCAGTTAAATAATAAACAAGAGGTGAGTAAAAAAATGTTAGCGATGATTGCCCTGGTTCATAACAAGCTGGAACGAGATTTTTGGCTTAGGAAATTGAGCGAAGCCGTGGAAGTGGATGAAAATCTGCTCCGGGAAAACCTGGAAAAGATAGCGAAAACGGAAAACGTAGTAAAGAAAGAGCCGGTTGTCAAAGCCGCGACCAGCGGACACGTGGATTTAAGACGGGAAGACCTCTTGGCCGAACTGCTCCTGTCATTACTGGTTAAATTTCCCGATTTCATCAGTTACGGCATCAGCAACCTCGAGCCGGAGTTCATTGACTCGCCCGAACTGTCGCGGTTTTACAATAACCTGATAATCTATTATAATAAGTTTACCTCTTTGGAATATGAGGATTTTCGTGTTTATCTGGCCGAGCAAGGCGTGGGCGAAGAAAAGCTCCTGGATAAGTTCATCCTTTTAGGAGAAAAAGATTTCTACGATTTCGAGTCCGGACAGACGAAAGCGGAAATTATCAAGATCGTGATTGAACTTAAAAAATACGGCTGGCAGAAAAAAATAAAGAAATTAGAAAAAACCATCGCCGTGGCGGAACAGGCCGGGGAGAACGAAGAGCTGGAGCTCCTAATGACCGAACTGAAAAGCCTGACCGACCAACTGAGCGCCATTAATTTAGTTTAAATTTCGGTTAAAATACTATGGCTAAAAAAGCCCCGAAAAAAAATAAAAAAATCATGACCGCTAAGAAAGGCAAGAGCAATTTCCGACCGAAAGCCAGCAAAAAAACGTTTAAAAAAAATAACGCTCATTTTAAGGCGACCAAAAAGAAGACGACACCGAAAAAAGAGGAAAGCACGCGGACCATCGTCAAGCCAACGCCGGAACAGATGAAAGCGCTGGTTAGCAAGGGGCGTCTCAGGGGCTTCATCACCGAGACGGAATTACTATATCTTTTTCCCGAGGTGGAGGAATATGTCTATGACTATGATGTCTTTTTGGGCGAGTTGCAGAAGAGCGGACTGCGGATTATTGAAGATTCCGGACGGATTTTGGATTTAGCCGACAAGAAACCGGAAGAGCACCTGACCGCCAAGCAGGCGGCCCATCAGGCGGCTTTAAACATCGATCTGTCCAAGCTCAGTGCTGATTCCATCCAAATGTATCTCAAAGAAATCGGCAAGGTGCCGCTCCTTACCGGTGAGGAGGAAGTGGAACTGGCGAAACGGAAAGAGAAGGGGGACAAGGAAGCGGAGAAGCGGATTATTGAAGCTAATTTGCGTTTAGTCGTTTCCATCGCCAAGAAATTCGCCGGCGCCAAAGGCATGAGCCTTTTGGATTTAATCCAGGAAGGGAATATCGGTTTGTTTCGGGCGGTAGAGAAGTTTGAATATAGAAAAGGCTATAAGTTCTCCACCTACGCCACTTGGTGGATTCGTCAGGCGATTACGCGCGCCTTGGCCGACCAATCGCGCACCATCCGCATTCCGGTCCATATGGTGGAAACGATCAATAAATTTCAGCAGGTCCAGAGAAATCTGATTCAGGAGTTGGGACGCGAACCCCTAGCCGAAGAGATCGCTTCGGAAATGGGCGAAGAACTGGAAAAGGTCAGATACATCATGAAAATTTCTCAGGATACTATTTCTTTGGAGACGACCATTGGCGATGACGAGGAAGATTCAACCCTGGAAGATTTTATCGAAGACGTGAAGAACGTGACCCCGGATCGGGCGGCTGCTTTGCAATTATTACGAGATTACGTGAAAAATATTGTCGCTCAGCTCTCGCCGCGCGAACAAAAGATTCTGGAGATGCGTTTCGGTCTCGTCGACGGCGTGGCCCATACTTTAGAAGAAGTGGGCCAGGAGTTTGAAGTGACCCGCGAGCGCATCCGGCAAATCGAGTCTAAAGCCCTAGAGAAGATTCGGAAGTTCAAGGGCTTGGAAAAGCTGAGGGATTACTAATATGCGGCCAGAAATCCTTTCTAATTTAATGAAGATAGCGGTCAGGGAAGCGGAGCTTGGCGTGAAAGCCAAAGCCAGCAACCGGCCATTCGGCGCGGTTCTCGCTGATAAGGGAGGAAAGGTAATTGTTAGGGCGCATAACACGACGCTAGCCGACCATGACATTACCGCTCACGCGGAGATGAATTTACTGAAGAAGGCTTTTAAGAAGTTAAAGAAAGTGGATCTTTCGCCCTATATTATAGTTGTTAATGCCGAACCTTGCGCCATGTGTGCTGCTGCCTGCATCAAGGCGGGCATTAAGGCCTATTATTACGGTTTACCCATGGAAAAGGGCAGTAATCCCTATCTTGGTTTGCGCGATGTGGCTAAGAAGGCAAAGGCTAAGATATTGATAAAAGGCGGGTTGACATAATGTCATAATCTGTTATTATATTAGTAAATATTTCCATTGAAATATTTTGTTTTTTGAGGACAATTTAATATTCCCGGGTAGCGCAGCGGTAGCGCAGTTGGCTGTGAATAATAGACGCAGCTTCCTCAAGTAATTGAGGTCGAATAACAAGGTGAATTGCTGGAAGCCTAAATCTGAGAGGATATGGTAATCAGCAGCCAAGCCTTTATTTATAAAGGAAGGTTCAGAGACTATCCCGAAAGGGAGTAGGTCCGTCGCAAGACGGCCCGAAGCGCCTTGCATCCGTCAAGTGGGCGGATGATGATATAGTCCACCCCATTAAGAAATTAGTGGATAAGTGTAACCAATTGGTCGTCGGTTCGAATCCGACCCCGGGAGCAAGCATAAAATAGGCTAATATTAGTCTATTTTTTGTTATAAGATTGACAAAATTATATTAGTATGCTATAATGTTTTAATACTCAAATAGTATTATTCACTGATCATTAACAATCAAAAACGATAGAAAATGAAAACAAAAAGAAACATTGTAAAGGTATTCTTCGTTCTGTGCCTAATCGCGTTTATCGGTTTCTGGGTAGTCGAGATTATAGCTTACATAAATCTGAGCCGTGCCACAGATGGGCACGCAGCATACGCAGCCTATTCGCAATCATTGGATGTTGGTTTTTACGGGATGTTTATCGCCATAATATCCGCTCTCGGCGCGATACTTTCCTGGTTATATTTAGGGAGCACCAGACCGGTCAAGCATTTGATCGACTGCAATGCCGTGCCATTTATTCCAGAAGGATACTCTCTCATTAAACAACAACCGCGCGGCTCCCGGAAATTAGATTTGAAAAAAGTTTGGCTGTATTCTTATCCTAAACAGGAAGAGAAAATGTTTACAGTTGAAGATTTATTGTCAGGGCTTCTTGAGTTCGAAAAGCCGGCCCTTAATGCTAATGTCATGGATTATCTGTTTGAGCATCCGGAACTTATCCCCAAAGAATGGAAAGATAAAACTATCCTTTTTTTAGGGACAATCTTTCGCGGTGCTGGCAATTGCTCTAGCATCGGCCTTCTTTCTTGGAACGGTTCAAATTGGCTGCGACGCTACGGTTGGGTTATTGACAATGTAGACATCAACTGCAACGTGGCTTTTGCCGATTAAATTCGGGAGAGAAGAGTTACTTAATCACATCAAAGAGCCCTTTCGGAAGAGAGGGCTTTTTTACTAGCCTTTACCACCTTTCTCCGTATCGCTAAGCGAAACAGGAAGCTGTGACGCTATGGTGACTGAAAGTTTTATGATTATGGCGGATTGATAGCCTAGGGAGGGATTCGTTTAAATAAAATAAAAAACCAGTTGTAGCGGACAACTGGCAAACCATTTTAATCAGACATCTACTCCTTCGTAAGCTCGTTGTGCATTTGAGTTTTAGTTTCCTCAATTAAGTTTTTTACGTCCGTTGCGAACTCTATGGGGAAGATGACATCGGCGATGTGCGGAATTTCCATACGCAGGAAAGCATAAATCATTGGTGGATAACCGATGAGATTATTCCGTATAGGTTCTCCCGTAAAGCCATTCACTCCTTTTTCGAGATCATGGAGAGCCAGAACGCAACCCAACAAGAAACCACTCGGTACAAGCTCGGGGTTAAGATAGTCTGCGAGGAAACGACCAAAATCATAAAGCAGATTGCTAGCAGTAGTGGGGATTAGCTCCTCCAATCGCATTAGCTTCTGCTTCGGCTCTTCCATTAATAATACCTGTTCATCTGATAATACCTGTTCATCTTCATTCATTGTTTTTTATCCTTTCTGTTAGCTGTTTTAAAATGTACTTATTTTACGATATTTTTTGTGGTAGATATTATTGGTTTTAGTAATATTTAAGTATAGCACATTATATTAATATAGTCAAGTATTATCTAAATATGTCTAAGAAAATGGGCACGAAAAAAACGGAGTATTATACCTCATAGCCCATCCCTGTATTGCCGCTTCACAAATAATTGTGACGCTATTCAGGCCGGCCCCTTAGATACAGTGAGTTGCCCTGGGTATGTTATTTATCTATCAAACAGGTTCTAACAAACTCCAGTTCGTGGAGCAAGCATAAAATAGACTAATATTAGTCTATTTTTTGTAATAAGATGGATAAATAATGATACATAAAAATTTGAATTGTGACGCTATTGTGCCGTAAAAGTGAATAAAAAGATAAAGGTTAATTTTTCACCCCACCCCGAGATTGACAAAAATATAGTGTTACGCTATAGTTTTTTGTTAGATGGTACTTTAAAATAACGGTTTTATCGGTTCTCATAGGAGATAGTATTTTGTCTCTTGCGAAAACCAATAAAACCTAAATATAAAACCTAAATCATGAAGAGAAACCTTATTATCATCTTATTTGTCTGTTCTTTCATCAAATTATCGAACGGACAATGTCTTCTGGAAAGTCCAGAAAATCTAAGATTATATCCTGGGAAGGAATACGTTGCTAAACCAGATGTAACCCTGCCAATAGTAGTTGATTACAGCAGCGGGTTTCAGTTTCCTCCTCTTGATCAAACGCCGCACGGCCCAACTTGCGTGGCCTGTGCCATTGCCCACCTGAAAACTTATCAGGAAGGAAAGAAGAGGGGTTGGGACGTAAATTCGCCTGAGCACCAGTTTTGTCCGACCTTTATCTACAACGGCGCGCACCTAGAAGGCGACCCTCCGGGCTTAAATCCATTGATGGCAATGGGCTTTGTTTATAAATATGGCTGCGCGACTTTAGATATGATGTTGTTTACGCCGTTAAACGACATCGTCAAGTCGAGTCTACCCGCGCAATATTCCGCGACTAGCTACCGGAATGTGGGCTATGGCCGTCTATATTTTTCCAGCCTTGAGCAAATAAAACAAAAACTATTCTTGGACGGGCCGATTTTATGTTCTATGCACGGTGATGCCTCTCACGAAGTCTGCATCACTGGCTATAATGATACAATACATAATGATACCCTAATCGGCGCCTTAGAATACATTAATTCCTATGGCGCTGGCTGGCACATCAAACCAAACGATACCAATCCCAAACATAAATATCTATATTCGGCCGGGGGTGGTTACGGTTGGATACCGTATAGCCAGGTATTTAGCAGTCAGCATATTGGGTACGGCTTTCAGTATCTTGAAGAGGAAACAAAGGATGAACCGGTTTTTGTCTTGAGATTTGTCGGGAATCTTGACTGGTTTACGAATGATCAGTTTACCAGTTTTCTTAATTGCCACTTTATTAAAAACCAAGACACGGTAAAAGCCCTTGACTTTACGGGTATGGACAGAGATAAATTTTATTTATACGCCGGCAATTTCGGTTATGGAACTTACCCGGATTACGGTAAAAGTCTTTCCTTCATAATTGACAGCCTAGATGAGTTTCCGGATTCGCTCATAATGCGGGCCCAGTATATGCTGAATGTGATCTTACCTTACCCTGATTCGGTCGAAGTTCGCCTGAGTCGTTTCCACCTGGATTCCTGTCTGTTCTACGATAAGATAAACAGCCGATTTGAAAATTTGAGTTTCGAGGCCGATACGCTTAATTCGTTTGTGCAGATACCTAATCCGTTCGTAACGCCGCCGAATAAGGAATATTATTTTACCAGTCGGTTATTGGCCAAAATTAAGCTGCCAAGAAATAATCTTTCCGTACCTCCTAATACAGAGAACTCAAGCCAGGATTTGTCCAGGCTTTCCGTCTATCCCAATCCCTGCCGACTAGATGCGACCATTGATTTATCTTTAGTCAAATCAAAGTCCGTTAATATTGAACTGCATGATTTGGCCGGACGGGAAATCAAGGAGATATTCTCCGGGCTGAGACCTGTTCAGATTAAATTCAATACTTTGGATTTACCGGCGGGAACTTATTTTATAAGACTTATAGGAGAGAATGAGCAGAAAAGCTCGGTCTTGATTGTACGTTAGAAACCAAGAATCTATGAACATTTACCCCTGCGTTTAGCATATGCGACGTAGGGGTTTTTATTTTCCCTCAAACAATAGTGAGTCGCCCTGGGGATAGGCTATTTATTACTCAAACAGGTTCTAACAAGCTCCAGTTCGCGGAGCATATTGACAAAAGTATAGCGTTGTGCTATATTTTTTGGTTAATCAAATACTTTAATAATCAAATATTAACCAACAAGAAAGGATAGAAAAATGAAAAACATCATCTTGATTATTGCCACGGTAATATTATTAGCAATCAGTGTTGCTTGCACGCACAAAGGCCAAGCAGTCGGTGCGGTCTATATCAGCGATGATAGCACTTTAACCGTGATAACAGCGGGAAGCGAAAGTGTTCAAGCGCCAGGAGAGGGACACGTTTTTAGTCAAAATGTACTGAATTACTCTAAATTAGCGGCCAAGGACTTTGTCTCTGCTGCCTACGCCCATATTCTAAAGCCGGGGCTGGACTTCAGTCTAGGTGATGCTGCTTGGGGCTCTGGAGATACTATGGTTCGGAAACACAACGCTCTGAATAATGAGATTTACGCGGAAACGAATGGCGAGATTACGAGCCTTTCAATTCTCTATGTGAATTATAATGGTATTACAAGATACGCCATTGTTGATCGGATGCTTAATATTAAAAGATTATCATCCATAGAAATTCCATTCCTGCCGGCTGATATTCGGAAAAAAATTAGCCAAGGCCAGATGCTTATTGCCGCCGAAGAAAGAGATCCCGAAACGGAATAGATCATTGGAAGTTTCAAACAAGAAAGTATAATCAAAGCCTTAAGACCTAACCAGTTTTAAGGCTTTCATTTTATCCAAACTAATTTTAACAGCAGGGAAGATATTATATAGTTCGGTAAATATGTAATCGGCGGAGCAGTAAAAAATAAAGCAGACAGCTATGTCTGTTTTGTTTTAATATTAAGTATATTCTTGGTTCCAAAGTAGTTCGAAAATAAGGCTACATTATTCATATTTTAGCAAATATCCTGATTTTATTAGCTTAAAAAAGTTCGAATCAATTTGCCTGTTTTTAAAATATTAGTTATAAGATATAATTGATGTATATGAAAAAAAATATTATAAGAGAAATAATTGATAATAAACTTTTGTACATTTCACCGAAGATTGATGAAAAAGATTGGATATTGTTA